>JAAGKN010000720.1_pt1 | contig 97056 bp, 95 predicted proteins | sample 6206371 | NCBI WGS metagenome assembly JAAGKN01 (sample SAMN11533720, study PRJNA540317) | gut metagenome | isolation source: fecal pellets from male and female animal of same cohort | host: Peromyscus leucopus | place: USA:CA | collected 2017 | reverse complement strand
TTTTATTGTTTAAAAGTTCTCGTTTATTACTCAAAGTATACTCATCTTTTATACATGAAAGTTACAAATATTATTCATTAATTACACATAATTTACTCAAAATGTAATCAAACTATATTCAAAAAATCTACAATGAAATTACATGATTTACTCATTATTTTCACAAGTAACTTAACAATAAATAACCATTTATTATCCAAGTTTTATACAATTTATAAACAAAGTTTACTCAAATAAATTATAGTAATAATTATCTTGATTTATTTTTATAATTAAGTATATAATATTAATAGATGAGAAGCAAAGTCCTTATGGACCTTGATGTTCATCAATAAGTTTGGCATCTTATTCAGATAAGAATAAGATGTTTTTTATTTGCTTTATTTACAAAGTAAATACAACAAGATAAATATTATGATATAAAGTATTACTTTTTCAGTATCTTTTTTCATAACAATCATACTCCTTTTATTGATTCAACCAAAACCCGCCTGAATATTCGGTCCCTTTAGGAATATGATAAACATCTCTTCTTTGCTTCTCGGTGATGTACCTTAACACATATTTTAAAGTATGTTTGTCGACTCATGTCGAACACATTAAAAATTTTTAAATAAATTAAAAAAAAGTAACTTTTAAGTTACTTTAATCTATAGATACTAATGTGATTTTGGCATACCCATTGCCTGAGTTACCTGTCATATTTCCCGTTCCAGAATGAGTTGGCATCAAACTTTTTCCATCAGCAGTTACAATATTATTAAACACATAATTCGTATTATTAATCGTAAAACGACTATTTTCATTAACATAAGATGAGCCACCTCCGCCTCCAGAGCAAATGGCATTTCCACCACCGTAATAACCAGAACCACCTCCGCCTCCATCAATTAGTCTAGAGCCACTAAGTGTGTAATCGCTGCCTCCAAAAAATCCGTAATAACTTGCAGAACAAGACTTGCCTCCTGAAGTTTGAGAAGCACCATAAGCTAAACATTGTGTATTGCCTCTAGTAGATCCATTATAGCCATTCAAAATACCACCAGCTCCACCATTTCCTTCATAAGTATTTCTATTTGCTTGATCTCGACTAGCTCCACCGCCTCCAGCTGCTACCATTAAAACATCCGATTTATTCTTTATTTTAGACAATAAACCAGAAACTAAAGACAAATGTGTTGCTCCACCGCCTCCAGCTCCAACGCAGTAACCATTCCCAGAAGAATTACCACCTCCATTGTATCCGCCTTTTGAAAATCGATAGTTACCATCATAAGCAGTACCAGTATTATTGGAATTAGCCCCTCGTCCTCCAACATTAATAAATAATTGATCTTCTCTAAAAAAGAAAGCAGAACCCGAAACAAAAGCACCTAAACCTCCATAATTTGAAGCAATACCAAAAGCATTGCCACCACTAGCTCCCCATAGTTCAATCTTATATTCTCCATCACACGGAGTGGTAAATGTTTGTTCCCCTCCTGTGTAATTAAAATTCCATGTTTTTCCAGTAGCATATGGACAAATATATTTCCATTTTGCTTTTAATGTTTTATGACCTTTACTTGATAAAATAGTTGTATTATCAATTTTATTATCTTCTTCATCGTACCATCCTATGAATGTATATCCTTCTCTTACTGGTTCTTCTAACGCACCATATTCTTTATCATATATGACTATCTTATCTCCTACTTCACTTCCTCCATCACTATCGAAATTTACGGTATAAGCATAATTCTCTCGACTTGTTGCTGCTACATTAATTGTACATTTAATCTCAATTGATGTATCTCCTCCGGTATACGATTTTATTAACTCAGCATTGATATATCCACTTTTTACTTCTTGAGCTTTAATATTAACTGGATTAGCTAAAGGTATTTGATTACCATCAAATTCACTTGTTACTCCTATATATTCTTCTGCTTCATTGGTACAATTTATTTCTACATCTGCATTATATTGAGTACTTGTATTTTTTACTTTATAATCTAATCTTGCTGATTCTCCTTTATTAATAAACTTATCTGTTGAGAATGTAATTGTTTTTTTATCTTCACTTATAGTTGCTTTTGTATCTTCTTTTCCATCTAATAAAGCTTCAATGAATATTACATCAAAGTCATCTAATTCTACACCTACTCCAACTTTACCATTTAATACTAATGTTGTTGTTACTGATGCAAAACCTATTACTAATAAAAGTATTAATATTACAAATTGTCTTTTCTTCATTCTACCATCTCTTATTATTGTATCCCGAACTTTTATCTAACATCGTCATTTGTTTGCCATTATTATTCTAATATCAATAATACACCATTTATGATGTAAAAGCAATAAATCACCTTTAATGTAAATATTTTATTATTTGAAAATACTGTTTTTTCTAAAAATAATACACATCTTTTATACACTAACTATCCTAATAAAAAAATAATAGCCTCACAGCTACTACTTTTTCTTATTTTTATATAGAATATCCAAAAACTCTTTACTAGCAAATGGTAATACAATATTTTTATTACTAGCAACTAAAATATCAATACAAGGTAACAACTTATTAATTCTAAGTTCTTCTAAATCTGGATAATTCTTTTTAGCTAAATCAATAATAGTGTATCCAACGCCTAAACCTGATGCACTAAATTCCACAACTAAGTCTTGCGATACAACCTCCATCTTTGGTTTTAAAATAATTCCCTTATCAAATAAAAATTCATCAATCACCTTACGGCTATTAGAATTAATATTTTGAAGTATTACTGGATACTCAACAATATCATCAATCACTTTTGTCTTATCTTGAAAGTATTTCTTATTATATACAAATCCTTCTCTCAATGAACATAATTTAGCAATATTAAAAATACGTTTATCATAAAGTCCCTCGTTAAATATAACAAAATCAATCTTGCCTTTCTCTAAATCCAATAAAAGATTATTCGTTAATCCATTAACAATATTAATTTCGACGTTTGGATATAATTTATGAAATTCTTCAATTGTATCCATTAAAACTAATTTAGTTAACGTTGTCGAAATACCAATTCTAACTGTACCCTTATCCAGATTTTTAAATGATGTAAATTCATTTTCAGCACTAGTTATTAAATCTAATGCTCCTTTTATATAATCAAAAAACATCTCACCTTCTTTAGTTAACTCCATTCCTTTATTACTCCTAATAAACAAAGTTCCTCCCAATTGATCTTCTAACTTTTTAATTGATTGACTAATAGCAGGTTGAGATATACAAAGTTCCTCACTAGCTCTCGTCATATGTTTATTTTTAGCCACAACATAAAAAATTCGATATAATTCTAAATCCACATTCATTATAAGCACCTCTTATCGATATAATAACATAAATATATTTTACTTATCAACAAATTCCTCATAAAATGAAATTAAGAAAGGAAGAAAAATATGAAAAAAATAACCATTGGTGTTTCTGGAGGAATTGCTGCATATAAAGTTGCTTCATTAGTAAGTTATTTAAAAAAATTTGATATTGATATCCACATCATAATGACAAACAATGCGACTAAATTCATAACTCCAACAACTTTAGAAACTTTATCTAAAAATAAAGTCATAATAGATGAATTCCAATGTGACTTAAATGAATTTATCCCTCACATTGAGTTCTCTCAAAATACTGATTTATTTGTTGTAGTACCAGCTACTGCTAACATTATTGGCAAAATTGCAAATGGTATAGCTGATGATTTATTATCATCAAGCATAATCGCTTGTAATCAAAAAGTTTTGATCATTCCTGCTATGAATACTCATATGTATGAAAATAAGATTGTTCAAGATAACTTAGCCAAACTAAAAAAATATGGTTACGAAATATTAGAACCAATAAGTAAAAATCTTGCTTGTGGAGTAACTGGCATAGGTGCTCTACCAGATATTAAAGATATAACTAGCAAAATAAATGAATTAATTAATTTTAAGGAGGAAGAAAAATGAAAGTATTATTAACTGCCGGAACTTGGAACAATAAAAAGAATAAAGAAGGACTTTATGGAAAAAAGTCTGGATTAATCGAGAAAATGTATGAATTATTACAAAATGAAAAGGATTTAGAAATTGACTATTTTAATGGAGGTAAATACGAAGAACTAGAAGGCTTAGTTGAAAATGCTAATAATTATGAATTAATATTTTGGATGGCTAATGTTCCTAATGAACTACCAAAAGTTAGAGATGTCAAAAAAGTAAATCCCCTAGCTTTAGTAATCGGATCTAAACGTAATCACTATAATTATGAAACCAAAAATCTTGAATATACATTCGTAGAAATACTAAACAAATCTCTATTACAACGAAATAATCTAACTATTGAATTTTCAAAGTTAAAAGATGAGACTAATTTTAAAATGTTATTATTTGATCCATTAGGTACTTCTTGGTACGAAGGATATGATCTAAAAGAATTAGTTGAATCCATGATGAAACGCATTCGCTTTATAATGACAACTCGTCGTGAAAAAACTTATGGAATAGATGAAGCAAAAGAAATTCCTAATCATGAAGAATTTTTCCAATATGTTCGAAATGTTGCCGAAATATTTCACAATACGATTGAACATGCTGATGGAGTAACTCGTCTTTTAGGTAATGCCTCTTTCCGATACAATAATGAAATATATGTAAGTGAACGAGATGTTGACAAAGCGCTAATAGATAACACTAAATTCGTTAATATATTTATGGAAGATAATAAAGTATACTACTACGGAAATAAAAAGCCTTCAAAAGATGCTGTTGTGCAAATTAGACTATATAATTTATTGCCAAACATTAACTATATTGTCCACTCTCATTGCTATGTTCAAGATGGATTTAAAACTTCTATTCCCGTTCCATGTGGAGCCTTAGATGAAATAGATGAAATATTAAAAGTTATTGAGACTTACTACGATAATGACTACTCAAAAAATGAATACATCATTAATCTAAATGGTCATGGCTGCCTATTACTTGCAAACAGTCTAAAAGAATTACAAACCAAAAAATTTATTACTCGTCATTTACCAGAAAAGTTAAAGGAGGAAATATAATGAATATTGTTATAACATCAGGAGGTACCAGTGAAAGGATCGACATGGTCCGCAAAATAACCAACTCATCTAGTGGTCGCTTAGGCTCTATTATCGCTGATAAATTCCCTAATGATAATGTGTTTTATATTTGTGCTAAAAATGCAATAAAACCTTTAAACAAAAACATACAAATCATTGAAATAGAAGGTACCAAAGATTTAGAAAAAGCCGTTATTGACGTCTTAACTAATCATAAAATAGATGTCTTTATCCATTCTATGGCTGTATCGGACTATATGGTTGATTATGTAACAACATCAAAGTTATTAAGTGATAACTTTAATAATTCTAATATTTATGATTATCTAAAAAACAACCAACATAAATTAACAGATAAAAAAATATCTTCTTATGAAGAAGACTTAATTATTCGTCTAATTAAAACTCCGAAAATAATTCATATGATTAAAGATTTATCTCCTACAACTTTATTAATTGGTTTTAAATTATTAGATGATGTCTCTAAAGAAGAACTACTAGATGTAGCTATCAAGTTAAAAGATAAAAATAAATGTGATTATGTTGTAGCTAATGATCTAAAAAACATCAATGCTACTACTCATCTTGCTTACATAATTGATCAAAATAATAATTATGTTGAAGCTACAACTAAAGAAGAAATAGCAGATATTCTCTACGAAAAAGTAACTAATCTCAAATAATTTAATATAATATTATTATGAAATATGTTATCGAACAATTTAAATTAATAAAAAAACTAGACCCTGCTATTAAATCTAATTTAGAAATTATTTTATACCCATCATTTAAAATCCAAATCTATTATCGTCTAGCAAATTTTTTCTATCGTCATAAATTTTTCTTTTTAGCTCGTCTAATAAGTGAAAAAGGTAAAAGAAAAACAGGCATAGAAATTCACCCTGGAGCAACCATTGGTCATAATTTATTTATTGATCACGGCACTGGCATTGTCATTGGTGAAACTGCAATTATTGGTAATAATGTTGAGATATTTCATGGTGTTACTCTAGGTGGTACAACATTTAATAAAGAAAAAAGACACCCAACAATTGAAGATAATGTCTTAATCGGCTGCAATGCAACTATTTTAGGTAATATAACCATTGGAAAAAACTCTAAAGTTGGTGCCCAATCATTAGTATTAGAAAGTATGCCTAAAAATGCTACTATTATTGGTATACCTGGAAAAGTCATAAAATTAAATGGAAAACGTTTATAATATTTATTATAAATGTTTTTTTTGCTATAATTAAAGTAGGTGATAACATGAAAAAATTATTTAAAGAACATAGTCCATATTTATTATTTTTAACATTAGTAGAAACTATTTTAAGTATCGTTTGTATTGAAGCATTCGTCTATTCGGATACTTTAAACTATTCCGATTCTCTTGTTTACAATGCTATTGGTATTGAAAAACTTCTTGAAAGTATGTACTCATCTACTTGGTGGGCCCTTATTCTTTTTACACTGGCATTTATAACTATTTGCTCAATCACTACTATCGTATATAAAAAAATGGACTACTTATTTATGGGAATTATGGGATGGATATTAATGTTAATTCTTGCCATCAATATAAGTAAACCTCTAACAGACATCTTCGTAACCCTACTACTATTTATTCCTATTATAATCATAAATATTATTGCTTACAAAACAGAAAAAAATAAACTTGAAGAAAAAAATAAAAACAAAAAAACGTCTAAAAAATAGACGTTTTAATGTGCACTTAAGTTTCCATAAATTGAATAATAATATTTTTTAAATCATTATAATTCAAACTGGATGCATCATCCATAACTACATTATTTATAATAATAGCAGGACAATGTTTTATACTATACTTTGTTTTATCCCTAAGAACTATATCTACATTAGAGATTTCCAAGTCGTTAACAACATCATTAATTTTATTTTTTAATTTTTTATTATCTCCAACTATTGTTATTTTCATATATCACTTCCTTTTCTGTATTCATTATATATAATAAAAATGAATTTATGATGAAGTTTATGTGAAATTTAAATGAGTTGTAAATCACTTACTATTTCTTGTCTTTATTAAAGGATAAATAGCTATAAATTCAATTAATAATATCATAAGACTCATAGATATATATATGACCTTACTAGTATAACTACGTTCAACCTTATCTTGAACTTTAAAGGTCATCGAACCTTTTGTGTCTTCCCCATTAACATAAAGATTACCTTTTGGATAAGCTTTATACGGATCATAATTAAATGACTCAATACCTAAAGAATTATCATCCGTAGCATCTTTAGAACTTATACTAATCGTATATTCCTCTTCACCCTTCGGATTTATATCATTAAAGATAAAATTCTTAAATTCATTATCTACGACATCATCACTTGTAAATTTTTCTTGATAAATTTTCTTATCTTTATCATACAAAGTAAGTTGATAATTAGTTACATCCTGTACATTCTTTTTGATAAATTTTATAGAAACCAGATTAAAACTTCCATCAGTCTTAAATGTTTGTTCAACTTTCTTTTCACTTAAATTAGTTAACACAGTACTTCTTGTCTTAACTTGATTAACTCTTGTATCATAAAAAGTATCTTGCTTGATCGTATATTTAGGAAAATTGATTACCATAATATCAAGCGTTACTACTATAATTATAAAAGGTATAACCTTAACTAATCTCTTATTATATTTTATTTTGCTAACAACCTGTTCTTCAATAGAACTTATTCCCAAAGATAATAATATCATCAACCATGGCAAAAAAGATAAGCTATAACGAGCTTGAACTTCCCATATTGAATAAAATACAAAAGCTCCAAACAAAGAAACCATCAAAAATTTTATTTCCTTATGACCTTTATTTCTAAATTCTAAAAATACTAAATATGTGAAGACTACTAATATCAAACTCTTACATATTTGTAAGGCATACAAAGTAAATATAACATTATTACCACCAATATATTCATATCCTTTACTAAATTCCTCTATATTAGCCATTTTATCTAAATAACGATATGCACCATTGGACCAATTAATATTAATCTTTCTAACCCATAAATTTAAATAACCAAATATTCCTAAATCATTTAGTCGTTCTTTAATTAACTTAATATCCGCCTTACTTTTTTCTTCTTTCGTTGGTTGACTCTTAGTATAAGCATGATCAGCATCATTATATCTTCCCGTCTTTTTATCATTTAATCCCATCATTACCCAGTGATATACGGGAAACTCTAAGCTTTCATCTTTTGGTATACTGAAATTTGTCATAACTAAATTAAAACACAAAACACCAATTACAAACCCACCAATCAAGCATGATGAAGTTCTAACGAGAGTCTTAATATTCTCACTATTTAACCATTTTGTCATAATAATACCAATTAATAAAATAGCTACTACTACTCGAACTTTAAAGCCAATAGCTAATAAAAGTCCACTAATAACTAGACACACTATACTACTTAATTTCTTTTTATCTTTACTTATCAAAAACAGATAGATAGCAATGGATGCAAAAGGCATACAAAGCGTGTCTGTATAAAAATAAGATGCATACATATAAAAAATTGGATTTACAATAAAGAAAATTAAAGTCACTAATCCCGCATCACTATTTTTTAATTTTCTAACAGAAAGATACGTAAAAAATGCTGTTAATGCCATAAAGAATGAATTAGCAATTACTGCAAATAATTTTAAATTTCCAAAATGTAAAAAAGAACCTAAACGATAAATATAATATAACAAAACTGTCAAAGGAACTTGATTAGTATATTTAGCAAAATATGCCACATTACTTATAACCGTTCCATCCTTCATCATTAACATTAATTCTCTTTCAATATGTGATAAATCATAAGATGGAATAATTGTAAACTTACTTCCAAAGACACTCAAAGCAATAAAAAATAATATACACAAAACAAAAGCCACTATATTCTTATGTTTTTCTTTAATATTCTTCAAAAAAGAAAATAAACTAATAAAGAAGAGAATTAAAACTACTACCCCTAATATAATTACAACGGGTGATAAACGATCACTATTTGTTTGATAAAAATTACCTAAAGCTCCGACAGTTGCTATTAAACTCATAACCAAAAGAACTATCATCATCACTTTATAAAATCCATTTTTAAACTTTTCCATTATCTAAGCTCTTTCTTTATTTAAGTTCCTCTTCAATTATAAATCTTGGTCTTCTCTTAGTTTCACTATAAACTTTACCAACGTACTCACCAATAATACCTAAAGACATCATTTGTACACCAGATAAAAACCAAATTGAACAAGCCAAGAAAGTCCAGCCTGGAACTGTATTACTTAAAATCTTTTGAACTATACAATATATTAATACTAAAGCACTAACAATACAAAAAAACACTCCTAAGAATAAGATAAAACGAATTGGTTTAATACTAAAAGATGTTATTCCATCAAAAGCAAAAGTCAACATTTTCTTTAAAGGATATTTAGATTCCCCAGCAAATCTCTCTTTTCGCTCATAAGTAACCACATCCGTTTTAAAACCAATTAAAGGAATAATTCCTCGTAAAAATAAATTAATCTCCGAAAACTTTTCAAGTTCATCTAAAGCTTTTTTACTCATTAATCGATAATCAGCATGATTAAAAACAATTTCAACGCCCATTAAACTCATAAACTTATAGAATCCTTCAGCTGTCGTTCTCTTAAACCAAGTATCTTTATCACGAGATGAACGAACTCCATAAACAATCTCGTTTCCTTCCATATACTTATCAACCATTTTATCAACTACATCAATATCATCTTGTAAATCAGCATCCATACTAATAACAATATCAGCATATTTTTTAGCCGTCATTAATCCCGCTAAAAGGGCATTTTGATGTCCCCTATTACGAGATAACTTTAAGCCAATAAACATCTTATTTTCTTTATGTATATCTTCTATAAGTTCCCACGTTTTATCCTTAGAACCATCATTAACATACATAACCTTACTATCTTTAGAAATCTTTTTACTCTTTATTAATGATTCCATCTTAACAGTTAATTGTTTCGTGGTCTCTTTCAACACTGACTCTTCATTATAACAGGGTATAACTAAATATAATTTCATTTGTATTCACCTTCACACTTATTATACTATAACTGATAATATCATTCAATATTATCAATATAACTCAATTTTACTATTAATACATCAATTATTCCACCAACTCTAAGTAGAATTTGTTAACTTAAAGTAGAAAAAGTAGACAATCATGTCTACTTTATATATCTTTCCTTGAAAGTATTTCTGCTGGAGTTTTTCTTAAAACATTCATAACAGGTAATAAACAAACAATTAAATTAAATATTAAAACAACTAACATACAACCTATCGCAATTGGAATATTTATAAAGAATATCTCGGAAAATTCCCTATATGTAACAAGAGCATCCAACAAAAAGTAAGAAATAATAATACCACCAAAACCATATACAACAGTCGTATACAAAGTCTCACTAGCAAACATGCGATATATATCACCCTTATGAACCCCAATTGCTCGGTAAATTCCCACTTCTCTAATTCTTGATAAGAATGCTGACCTATTTAAGAAATATATTTCCAATAATGTCACAACTAATAAAACTGCACACATTGTAATCGTACTTTTAGCGGTATACATTCGTTCAAAATAATAATCTTCGCGAATATCTTCTTGCATATCTTGCGGAACTAATGAAGAATTATACGCTTTTAATCCATCAATCAATTCTTTCTTATTATTAGTACTTATAACAAGAAAACCGACTTCACGTAATTTATCAAATGTATTAGCATTAATTAATAAAGGATTATTATTAAAATAATTACTAGTTATTAAACTACTATCGTTAATATCATAATAACCAACAATCGTTATCGTATTTTTATTATATTCAAGTGTTGAACCAATTGGTAAAATATTTTGATGTCCCTTCCACATTATTGCTTCATTATCATTAGGCATATTACCTTCAACTAAAGTAATTTTATCTAAATAAGCATAAATATCATTTAGAGCATTATTATCAATAAATGCAGCACTCTTAACACCATTAAACATCTCTGGTTTAATATAGACACAAGGAGTACTTCGGTCAACTATACCAACAACTGTATATTCTACTCCATTATCAATCTCAACTTTGCGACCAATAACTTCCTTAGCCTCTCTTATTCCTAAAGAAATTAATGAACTATCAGTTTGATACTTAACACTATTATCATAGACTAATTTATCAATAACTATTTCATTATCATTTTGTGGCATTCTCCCCGCAACAATATCTTCATCATTTATTAAAGAAAGAAAAGAAATACTAACACTTACCATCGAATCTATCTCGGATGTTTGATAAAAGTTAGATGTATCAAACGATAAAGAAGATTCTGGTAATCCATTAAAATAATAATTATATTGATACTTATTAATTTCCGTAATTACCTCTTCATAATTAACATTTTTCAAAAATAAAGATACATACGAATCATCAACACGAGCATAATTCTCTTTTTTTATTTGAGTTACTCCTAATAAACAAGCTAATGTAAATAAAATAAAGAACCCCGTAATAAAATGACAAAATAGTACCGCCTTTTTTACTCCTTTATAATTATGCGATTTAAAAAAAGCATTTTTAATACATGTAAATAATGAAAAAATTGAAGAATCTTTCTTATTATAATCTTCCATTTTAAATTGATATTTTTCATACACTGACTTATCAATCTTTTTATAGTGATCATTAACAAACTCATACTTACCATCATCACTTACTACTTCAACATTGCATTTAGTATCAATATATAAATTACCATTTCTTAACACAATATCAATTTTATTGGCATCTTCACCATTAAAATAATAATTAATCTCTACTCCCTTATCCTTAAATTTCAAATGATTATCAAAATCTTTCAAATAAATTTTATTATCCATTTGATAATCTAATTCACTAACATTATCATTTTTCTTTTCACTGATAACCTTTCCATCAGATACTTCAATAATACGGTCTGCATAGAAGTTTGCTAATTCCGTCTCATGAGTAACCAATATTACTAATCTTTCCTTGGAAATAGCTTTAATAATATTCATGATCTCAATAGAATTTTTACTATCTAAATTACCTGTTGGCTCATCACAAAGCACAATATCGGGATTCTTAGCTATTGCTCGAGCAATTCCTACTCTTTGTCTTTCACCACCTGAAAGTGTAGATGCTAAGCGATTGCGATAACGATATAACTCTAAAGTATTTAAAACATAATCGACTCTTTCTTTCAAATACTTTTTATCCTTTATTCCAATCATCTTTAAACTTATTGCAACATTATCATAAACGCTCATATCATCTATAATCTTATAATCTTGAAAGATATAACCAATATTTAAATTTCTTATTTTATTTAACTTATGATAATTCTTGCGAGTATATTTAACTCCATCAATTATTAAAGATCCACTTTGCCATTTATCTAATCCACCAATTACATTAAGCATCGTTGTTTTACCAGAACCCGAATTACCAAGAAGCGCAATTAACCCTTTATCACCAAACTCTATAGAAGTGTCATTAATAACGTGAATTTGATTAGATTTATTCTTATAAAAATATTTATTTATATTCTCTAACTTTAACATTATTACACCTCCATATTATATGTATTAATCATACTACTATTAAATATTTTCTTACTAAAACGTCTTGATATTACTAACGCTAAAATAATAACCAATCCATATATAATAATTAAATGATAATATTTAACAAACCTAAATATATCAAAATTAAATATAGGCTTAAAATGATTAAATACATAAACAAATATCACACTTACATAAGATAAAGTTGCGATAAATGCGAGTTCTAAATTAATTAATGTTCGATTAAGTTTTAAACTACCACCTAACATACGCACAACAGCAAAATACTTAATTCGTGATCTTAATACTAAATTAATAACTACGGAAGATACGGCAACAAGAACAATAATCGTAACAACAATAGAAATAACATTCATCAACCTAAATAATTTCATGCTTGATGAAGACACCGAAACTGTATCCTTTAAAGCTAATGTATTATATCCTAAAGAATCTAATTCTCCTAAAACTTCATCAATATATTGAACATCATCAACATAAGCAGATATTTGATAATGACCATCATAAACTAAATCATATATATCATCAAAAGACACATATACAAGATATGGAACATCTAAACTATTGTCAAAATTGATTCCTAATTCTTTTAACTTTTGATTATCAACAGGATTATCCAGAACATACTCTTTAACTTTTGAAAAATAAAGATCTTTACTAGTAAGCTTTATGGTTTTACCTAAGCATATTTGATCTTCACAATACTCTTGTAAAGATGCATCATAAAGAATTTCTCCTGCTTTCAATTTATCTGTTGGAACAATAATACTATAAGGAAATTTATCAATCGTAATATCTTCTTTAGGAATTTTAACTAAAAAATTATAATAATTAATTAACTCTTGAAAATATTCATCATTAACAGCGACTTCAAAATCTTTTTTCTCTTCACTATTGAAAATGGCAATCCCAACAATTTTAAATTTTATAAATTCATTATAGTTATATTTATAATTTAATGAAGCTTCTTCATTTAACATATATTCTTTGGCATAACTTAAATTCCAAGCATTATCATTAACAGTTAATAATATCTCACCTCTTTTTTCCGGTTTTCTTCCATGAATAAGCTTAAAATCCGTATTACTAAGAGTATTAATGCCCACATTAAAGTCAACATCATTTTTAGGTATTTTTAAATTCATTTGCATTTCTTTAGAATCATATTTATCAATCGAGCTAACATGTTCAAGATTAAGAATACTATTCATCTCTTCATCACTAAATGACTTCTTATCCTTCTTATTAAGAACTATTCTTTCTGGGCTTCGATCAACAAACACTTGACTGCCATTAGTTAAAGTATCATATTCATCTTGAAATATCCCATAAGTTCGATAAATAAGTACAAAAGATATTATTAAAAAGATTGCTAACACGATTAAAAACTTTGTTCCCACATTTACTGCATTGCGCATTGCTAACATTAACTTATACATAAAATTCATTTCTCTATATGAATTGTTAACAAGTTCACCTTTTTCAACATCTTTAATTTTTTTATCTTCAATTAATCTTCCATCATGCATCTTTAAAACACGGGTCGCATATTTTTCCACTTGATCAAAATTATGAGTTACTACTACAACTAATTTATCTTTAGCTATCTCGCTTAATAACTTAAATATTTCTCTAGCAGCTTCCTTATCTAAATTACCAGTTGGTTCATCAGCTACAATTATTGGTGTTTCTTTAGCTAAAGCACGTGCAATGGCGGTCTTTTGCTTTTGTCCGCCCGACAATCTTGAAACTCTTCGATTTCTAAGTTCATATAAACCAACTTTTTTAAGAATTGCCGTAACTTTATTTTTAATAGTTTTCTTATCAAAACCATGAATTAATAATACTAATTCAACATTTTGTTTAACAGTATAGCTATTAACTAAATTAAAAGCTTGAAATATATTTGCTACATATTTGCGACGATAATCTTCAAAATCGGAATCAGTATAATGGCTTGTCTCTTCTCCATTTATATACATTTCTCCTTCTTCATAAGTATCTAATCCACTTATAACATTTAATAATGTTGATTTTCCACTTCCGGACTCACCAACAATTACGATAAACTCTCCTATATCAAATTTAGTACTAACTTTCGAGAAACCTGTTGCAATCGTGCCATTTTGATAGTAAATCTTTGAAACATTCTTTAAACGTATCATAAACTCCTCCTATTATGCTATAATTATATCACTAAAAATAAGTTTTATTTTACTTTTTTATAATTAATTATTATAATAAAAGAAAATGAGGTGATATAATGACCAATTACAATGCTGATATGCATATTCATTCTAAATATTCTTTTGATTCAAAAATGGAAATCCGTGATATTATCGATAAACTTGAAGCACAAAAAGTAAAATATTTAGCACTAACTGATCACATTGAATTTTCTACTCAACCAGTTGGTGAAGTAATACATCGCATAAAAAATCGTAATAAGGAAATCGATAAACTACAAAACACTACAAATATCAAATTAATTAAGGGTGTTGAAATATCTGAACCACATTTATACGAAAGTGAAATGGAATATTTACAAGATATTGAAGATCTTGATCTAATTATTGGTAGCATCCATCATATCTATCGTATGCCAATCGGAAAAATGTCCCACCTAAAAAATGCCTACACGATCTATTATCAATCAATGTTAAAAATGGTTGAAAAAGCCAATATTGATGTTCTTGCACACATGGATTACATAAAAAGACGCATCAGTCAAAATGACTTTGATTATGAATTAATTAAAGAAATTCTTTCAACCATTATTAATAAGGGGATAACTTTAGAGATTAACACTAGTGGATATCGCAGATGTAGAGAATATTTTCCTAGTGATGATATATTAGACGAATACATTAGTCTAGGTGGTAAAAACATTACTTTTGGAAGTGATGCTCATACTTTAAATGAATTATATGATCAAATTCCTGAAGCATCAGTTGAACTAAATGATTCATTAAATCCGGGAATTATCGTCAACCATCATTTCCGTAGTCTAAAAAAATAGTTAAGCAGATCGCTTAGCTATTTTTATTATAAATATGAAATAAATGTTTTAAGAGATTCTCCCTTTGATACTCTAACTCTTGGTAACCTTAAAGGATCCATACCCTTTTTTGCCCTTCCAAATTTGGTCGTAACACCAACCTTAAATCCTGCTTCTTTGGTAATTGATAAAACATTATTAGTTACATCGCCAAAAGGATAAGCAATCGCATCATTACTACCTAAAATGCCAATACTTGTTTGTAAGTCCTTTAACCCGGCATCATGATTAATACACCTAAATAGTCCATTACTGCCACCCCTGCATCCACCACGATGCATATTATGGGTATGTGATTGAAAACTAATATAAGGACTTTGATAATTTTTAAAGAATAAACCTGTCTCATAAACTGTTATTAAAAAAGCCGTTGCTGGAACTTCATACTTATTTAAAATCGGTAAAGCATACTTTGGTACTGATTTATGCCAATCATCCATCGTAACAACCACACTTTTTGCTGGTAAATTAATTTTTCCATCGACATAATCTCTAACTTCACTCCAAGTAGGAAAATAATAATTATTTTCTTTTAAATATTTTATTTGTTCTTCAAAAGCTTTAATCTCTGTATAATTAGAGTTTGGTCCAACTTCACCTGCTTCTTCTGAATAAAAATAATGATACATTAAAATAGGTATACCATGACCAGTTCCTGTATTACTCGCTGTTACAGTCGTATTATCACCATCAGTTGTTACAGTAGGTAATGCTACAGTACTAGATGTATTAGTCTTTTTCTTAACAACTATGGTTCTACTTACACTAGTCTCATTATTAGATGAATCTCTAACTTTATACGTTATCTTATAAGTTCCTTTATTTTTATAATCAACTTCATCAATAATACTTACTTTATCAGTTATATCTCCATCATAATTATCTATTGCTGTATAACCAGCTTCTTTAAAACTAGCTTCTTTACTATCCGTATAATAAATTGTATAAGTATCTTTTCCCTCTAAAGTAATAACCGGCTTTATATTATCAACAATATTAATAGTTCTTACCTCTTCACATGATTGATATAAATACTTACTCTTATAAATATACTTAATTTGATAACTACCAACTTTGGCATAATCAATATTATTTATTACTTCAATATCACCCGTAAATTCCTTATCAAATAAATAAACTCTAGCTCCTTCATCATTATAAAAGCCATTTAATGGTATATCTATTTCTTCACTACCAATAATATCCATAGCAGGACTAGTGAAATAATAAAATGATGTGAGAGCACCCAAGAAAATAAAAATAACCACAATTAAAATTGATAAAAATATTTTCATTCTCATCTGCATCACCTAGTATAATACTACCACAAATAAAAAAAGATAACACAACATGTTATCCCTTTTTACGCATAGATAATTTTTTTTGAACCATTTTATGCATTACAATGTAAACTAAATAATAGGTTACTGCCATTATAACCGCCATCGTAAAAGCATGATAATCTTTAGTTGCTCCCAAACAATCTAAATTAGAATTAGGTAAACAACTTGTCTTAGCTAAAGCATAATAATAAACTAAAAACCAAATTCCTCCAAAAAGAGTAATCAAACCTGTTATTATATAAGTTATTAAATTCATCTTATATATTTTATTAAATAAATAAGCAATACCATAAAGCACAGCAATATTTACTAGAAGCAATGCAAATATTAACGTACTTGCTAATATAACATTGTTTTGAATAACACTCGTATAAAATACTTTATCATATACACTATAAGTCATAAATCCTAAAAAAGGAACAGCAACAAATTGAAAGCAAAGTGCATAAAGGACATCTATTATTTTTCGATCTTTTTTCTTCATAAACCCATCTCTATTCTATCAAAATTATAAATAATAATTTCTAAAATAGCAACTATTACTTAACTTTTGTTCCACAATTACCACAGAATCTTTCATCACTTTGAATCTTTTTACCACACTCTGGACAATAATTAATCGTATCCATAGTAACTTCTACTTTTTCTTCTAAATTATTTGGAACTTTAATTTCTCGATGTTGATATCGATATATCATAATGGAAACAATAATAATTAACACAATCGCGATAATAAATAAATATACCGAGGTTGGTAATCCACCAAGGAAACTAATTAAACTAACTAAATTTAATGATCCAAGTATTAATCCAATATAATATAAAGCCTTATAATCATCATTCTTTAATGATATCAAGATAATAATAAGCGACACAATTAAAGAATAGATATTGATAATAAACACATTCTCAAACAAAGAAAGCAATTCAAGTGTTATAAATATTCCTAAAAATATATTCTTACTTTTAGCAGTTTTAAATAATACTTCTGATGATATTCCTAGTAAGGTAAGAAAGAATATCGATGATAAAACATCTGATAAAACACCATTAACAACAATTAAATCAATTAAATCTACAAAATATGTATAAAGAAGTATTACAGTAGCACTATAATTATACTTATCTTTATGATTTAAAAGAGCAAGTAAAGATAGTATCGTAATTACTACAACAGTCGGTATAATACCATCAATTTCAAAACCACCAATTGCTAATAAGAGAAATAAGATAAATGTATAAAATAAACGATGCACTACAACATTATCTTTATGATCAAAACCTATATAGTTAATCAATATTACAAGTATAGCAAAAATAAAATCTAATATACCCATTTCTAAACTAGCAAATACACATATAAGCCATATAAAATTAATAATTAAATAACCAACTTTTTCAGAACAATTACGCTTATTTAAAACTTTATAAACGAATAAATATATTAATGAAAGTCCCCCAAACAAATATATTGAATTTATTTCCACAGTTAAGTTATAATTTATGGCATCAAACAAACATCCAATTATGAAAGCTAACTTAACTGGTAATAAGTATTTTTCTGTATGATCATGCTTAATGATATAGGAATTAGATACGGTTGTAACAAGTAAAAACATAAATACAACAACTTGACTAACTAAGCTTACATTTTCATCAATTGCCATTCCAATTAATATAAAGAAACATATTATTTTTGATATAACATTTAAAGCATCATTTTTTACTAATTTAAATGTATTAATAGCAAGTTCAAAGACACATACTATTAATGTTAATATCACTGTAAGTAACCCAAAATTAATTTTAAAATTAAAAAAGGAAATTATTAAAGCTATGAAGGAAATTAAAGAAAAAAACTCAATCAAGAAACCTTTATTTTTAGCTAACACACTTAATATACATATTGCATTAATAACTAAAACTAAACTACCTAAAAGAAAATTATTTTCAAATCCAAATATAATACTTAAAACTGTAAAAATGAATACTGCTACACTACTAAAATTATATATATACTTATTAAATTTAAATAAATTACACACTAACAATAAACATCCAATAATTATTAATGATATTTGATAATCTAATTTAAAGAATGTTAACAAATGAAAAACACCTACTAAAATAGCTATAAAAGTAAGATTGATATATTGATAACTATGTAGTAAAACGGCTGTTAAGATTGATAGAAGCATAACCAAAAAGGCAATACTAGCTAAAAATATTTGTACACCGTCACCATCAATACTAAACCAAGTACCTAAAATTTGATTACATCCTGCCATTATATAAGCAATTAAAATTGACAATCCCCCAAGAATAACTGCTACTTTAAAACTATTATCAACTTTCAATAAATGTTTAAATATAAAAGACATAACATAAAAAACTATCCCTAAACAAACAATTCCAATAGTTTTAATTAAATACGTATTAAAAAAATCATTACACATAAGAGCAATTCCAGAAAAAAATAAAATTATCGTTCCAAAAACTAATATGTAATCCATGCTATTAATCTTTTTCATATCTTCACCTACCATAATTATATAATAAAAGCATAAAAAAAGAAATAATATTACTACTATTTCTTCTTACTCTTCTTTTCTTCAAATTGAAGTTCTATCGCATCATTATCTTTTTCATCCAATGATTTTAAAACCATAAAAGTTTCAACTAGTTCAACAATTGAACCTATTGCTAATAAAATACCAATAATTCTTAAAAAAATCTCTGCTGATTCAAAAGGATTAAGTAATAAGACTATGCCAAGAACCATTCCTGCTATCCCAACAACTAAATTATAAAACCACTTTTCACTCATTCCCTTAATATTAAAAGCAAATTGTAATTTAAATAATGACTTAATCATAATGGTGATTCCAATTAAAGTTGTAATAAAACGCACTAGCGATTCGAGATTAATAAATAAAAATATTCCAATTCCACATAAGATAAGCCCAAGAATTAAAGATAAACTCATCATTTTCTCTACTCTATCTTGTCTAAGATAATCAATTAATTGAAATACTCCTATTAACATAAACAAAATTGCAATAATAGCTGTAATTCCCTTAATCGATTTTCCTGGTTCAAATGCTAATACTATTCCTAAAATTAAAGTAACAACAGTACTAATAAGCATATTCTTTTCACATCTTTTAATATAATCAAGAATCATTCTATCACTTCCTAATTAGATTATATATTTATAAAGAAAAAAACGCAAGATACACTTACGTTAATTATGTCTTATAATTCTATTTCTTCTCCTGCTGCAATAATTAATCTTGATGGATGAACAAAACTATCTGCCATTTCCCTATCAAATAGCTCCATTGGCTTCATGTGAATTGGAATTGTATGTTTAGCTTGAATATAATTAGCACAAACAGCAGCTTCTAAAGCATCCATATTATATATTCCATCAATTGGTAATAAAGCATAGTCAATATTATATTTAGGTAATTTATTTTGCATATCATCAGTTAAAGAAGTATCTCCCGATGCATAAAGTACAATATTATCAAATCTTAATATATAGCCTACACATGATGACTTGTCATGATTTTTATTGTATGCCTCTACAGCCTCAATTTCCACCCCACATACATGTGTTTTATTATAAATAGTACCAACTTTTAAATTATTTTGACGAATAATAATTGTTGAAGATTTCTTTTTTGGTAATTCAACATGATTATGATCATTATGTTCATGTGTTACTAAAATAATATCTGCCTCTTTATCATATCCACTACCTAAAAAAGGGTCAACATAAATAACCACCCCATCATTAGTCGTAATGCGATAACTGCCATGTCCCTGAAATAATAATTTTGCCATATAATATCACCTTATACATCATTATAACAAATACCTTTTATCCTTGGAAGATAAGTATTCATTTTTTACTTAAAAATAAAAGCATAAAAAAAATGCAGTAGGCACTGCAAATAAATTATAGCATATTTAAACTAATTCGCCAATATTTTCTATCTCAATTAAATGGACATTCGCATATTTATCATTATCAATACGCACAACTAAAGTCGTATAAGCAGAACTTTCTATTGTTTCTTCCCTTCTTTTAACTTCCACTAAAATACCCTCAACATACTTACCATCTCTTTTTTCAATAACAATATATTTATCTAATAAATCCTCTAATTTCATGTTTACCCTCCATACTTTTTAATCAAATAATAAACAATAATCGTATACACAATAAAAAATAATATATTAACTAACTTAAATAAAATCTTTTTAGTCTTATGATGAAACAAATACATTCCCATTATTGATCCATATACACCACCAAAAACACTCATATTAAGTAAAATCATCTCAGATATTCGATATTTATGATGAATAGCTCGAAACTTATCAAATCCATATAATAAAAAAGATAATAAATTGATAATAGCAAAATAATAAAAAAACATTTTCATAACCATCAACCTATAACAAGTATAATACATAAGTTAATTGACAACAACAAAAACATTAGTTAAAATATTCTCGACAGGTGATTGTATGAAAAACTTTAAATTAAATATCGAAAACTCTCAGTTCTTAAAAAAAATGAATTACATCATAATTGCATCAGGAATGGCCACTATTATTTTAGGTGTTTCTAATTTTAATGCTAAATCGGACTGTACAATTGAAGAAAATCATGCTCACTTATACACTAATGATGAAGGATTCATTCGTTACATCAACGATGAACATTTAAAATTAAATGGCTTTAAATATCAAGATACCTATATAAAATTAACGGAAGAAGAAAATGATCTTTATACTTTCTTAAAGAAAAAGAAACTGATAAGCATTGAAGATAATCTTGATTTAATACTTGCTATTCAAGAATCTAATCAAGACTATTTAGAATATGAATACACTTATAAAAAACGTGTAACAAGAAGTACTGGTAAATCAAGTTATCGTACTTGGAGGACTAGAACTGATTGGACTCCTAACCCTGATAATGTTGAAAATGAAATTGCTGGAAGATGGAAGGATTTAAGTTTCACAGGAAATACCCGTCTAGTCCATTATGTCTATCAAACCTATAATGTCATCATCAATGACAAAGGTAAGTATGAACTAATTGACGGACCTGTAGTTGATGATATCCGCGAATGCTTAGAAGAATATCCATATATTAAAGAAAAATTCTACACAACAATATATCTTGATCCAAAAACAATTAATTACGAAGAAAGTAGTATAAAAAGACAGTTAGTAAACTCATAATTTACTAACTTTTTATTATTATGATATAATTATATAAGAAAAAATAAATAAGGAGAAAACATGAATATAGAAATCAAAGATTTAAACAAAAATTTCGATGAATTTGCCTTAAAAGATATTTCTATTAATTTGCCTAAAGGTAAAATAGTTGGTCTTATAGGTGAAAATGGAGCTGGTAAAACAACCTTAATAAAATGCATTCTAAACGTTATGCATAAAGATTCAGGAACTATTAAACTATTTGATCAAGACTACAATGATAATTTAAAAGAAGATATTGGTGTTGTATTTGATAATTCTTTCATTAATGAAACATTTACAATTATGGATTTAAATCTAATCATGAAAAACATTTATAAAAATAAATGGGATCAAAAATTATTTTTTAAATATATAAAATCATTTAATCTACCAAGGCGAAAAGAAATCAAGAAACTATCAACAGGTATGAAAAAGAAAGTTGAAATAGCAGCCTGCCTGTCAAGACATCCTAAAGTTTTAATTCTTGATGAACCAACAAGTGGATTAGATCCAGTCATGCGTAGTGAAGTTTTAGATATGTTTCAAGACTTCGTAGCCAATAAAGAAAATTCTATTCTTCTATCAACACATATTACTAGTGACTTAGAACATATTGCTGATGATGTTATATTTATATCTCAAGGGGTATTAGTATTCGATCGACCATTACAAGAAATAAAAGATTCATATATAATCTTAGAATTAAAAAAAGATGAATTTCAAAAATTTAAGAAAAAAGATATTATAAGATATAAAGAAAATAGACTTGACTATCAAGTTCTAATAAATAAAAAAAGTATGAAAAAAGAATATGAAAAATACATCAAAAATATTACTACATTAGATACAATTATGCTTTTATATATTAGGGGGTCAATATGCGAGGATTAATAGTAAAAGACTTTTTATATTTAAAAAACACCTGGAAAAATCTCGTTATAGCGTTTATCGGTTCATTATTACTAAGTATTGCCCTAGGAAACTACTTACTAGCAATATGTGTGTTACCAATCATGTTATTAACAAGCACGATTAATACTTTTCAAACTGATGAATTCTATAATACAGAAAGCTATACACTATCATATCCATTATCAAGAAGAAAAATCGTATCATCTCGTTTTCTTTATACATTAATCATGCTATTTGTAGCATTCTTTCTTGGATTAGTAATCTATTATCTTATCTATTTTATTATTAATCCTGGCTATAAAGGCTTAAATACAGATATGATAAAATACTTAATCATGTTAGAAGCAGCAAGTTTATTGGTTGATTCTATTTTCTATCCTATTATTTATAAAGTAGGATGTGAAAAATCACGTTTAGTTCTTATGAGTATTGTAATGCTACTTATTGGTATTGGTTCTGTATTAAGTGTTTATATTAATGTATTTGATAATGACTTTATTGATTTTGTAAAAATACTAAACTTTATTCAAGATAACGGAATTGCCGTATTATGCAGTATTGTCAGTATAACCACTTTAATATCATATGAATTATCAATATTATTTTATCGACATAGAGACTTTTAATCTATGTCTTTTTTTGTAAATTTAAGTGTCTAATTATTACTTTTAGAACCTCTAAGTAATGACATTAAATTTATAATGTAGTATATTTATTCTAGATGAAAAAGAATAATGACATTATAAAATTATTCACGATTAGGTTATAATTAACTGCTGAATAAAGTGGAGTTTGGATAGTACCACAATGATGTCAAGTTTGGAAGTTATTCTTGTTGATAAAACAACTAGATTAAACAACTCATCAAGTGTGTACAACTAAAAGTACAAGTCTTATACAACTAAAAGTATAAAAAAATAACTATTCACGCAGGATGCTGGATAATTATTTAATCTAGTATCACATACTTTTATTTTCGAATATAAGTACTAGATTCTAAATAAACTCGTATTTATTTAGAAAAATGTGAACTAATTATACAATTTAATTTTAATTTTTTATTTTAATTTATTTTTGACGATAAATGTCACATTTTATTATGAAGATCTCATTTGTATGAGATAGAATATTTTAAGTTTAAGTGTAAAAGATATAAAATCTAAAAACATTTCTTTCCCCTAAACTTTTTAGTGACACTTAACTTAAAATAAAAAAGAAAAGAGAAAAAGAACTAATAATAGTTCTTTTTTTAGTCGTTAGAAATTAAATACTTTAATAAATCCATATAAGCTTTAGTATCAAAACACTTAAGTTGCTCTTCAACACTCATCTCAGCAAATGTACGAGTATCTCCTTCAGGAATAAATATTTTATCATATGGTTCGCCTCGAGATCCTCGAGCTTCTAAGGCAATTGTACCATAACTTAAAGATTCAAAAACAATTGGTTCATGATTAGGTTCACAATAAGCTAAAGCTTCTATCCAATAGCAACGACGATTAGTTTTACCTTCCATTAGTTTTAAGAAGCCTTCTTCTCCTAACATTTCTTCCACATACTTAGCAAATGCTCCTGGAAATCCATTTAAATCTTCAATAATTAGTCCTGAATCATTTTTCACAACTGGACGACCTAATAAATTAGCTGCATATTCAGCGCTAAACTTAGCAACATCTTTACAATCCATACTTTGTATTTCTGGTGTTTCCATATTCTCTTGAATAACTTTAACACCCATGTCTTTATAAATCATATTCATAAGTTCTACTTTACCCTTATTACCAGTAACATACACGATTTCCATTTATCGTACCTCACATTCATAATTAGTTAACTCTAAACTTTTAAATTCTTCTAATGTAATTGGTAACTTATCAACTTTCTTGAGTAAACTATCATCATCTAACATGTTACCAATTTTCATCTCAACCTCATCTATATCCACTTTTAAATAATCATAAGTTATCTCTAAAATAATTTCATCATCTACTTGATAAAAGCTAGCCTCAATACCACTTATAGAATTATAGATTTTAATTATTTCTTCGTACATATTAAGTTCATTAATAGAAGTATACTTACCTATGCTTTGATAGATTGCCTTAGTAACGATTTCATCATCATTGTAGATAAAAACATTACTTGTCGATTTAAGTTCTTCATCATCAATTACTTCGCTAAAACTTTGCGTACAAGTCATATCTGATTCATACTTATTAATATGAACATCATTATCCTTACACGCTATACAACTCAATAACATTAAAATCATAACACTTAATTTTTTTAAATTCATATATTCACTTCCAAGTAAAATAATTATATATTAAATATCCTACTTTAGCAATTCCTTTAATTTTTTTAATAATCGATCAGTTTCTTCATAATCTTCATCAAGTAACTCGATACGATAATTATTAATACCTAGTCTCTTATAAAAATCAATTTTTTCATAATTATCAATATAGCGATAATTCATAATATGCGTTAAATGGGTATCTGCATCACATAAAATTCGATACTTTTTATCAAAGCGATCTACTAAATAATATTTGTGTTCATTAGAACAAACATGACAAATTTTATCTTTATTAACATTCAAATTAAGCGGACAATATTTCATAATCATTAATTCTAAATATGATCTAACAATTATTTCCACATTTACTTTACCATGATAATAATTCATTATTCTCTCAAGTTCTTCATCACTTAGTTCAACAGATAAAGTTACTATATCTAAATACTTACTAAATTCATTAATAGTTTCATGGTTCGTAACATTTAGATAATAATCCCCTATGCCCTTGTTAGTTAAAGCTCCTAATTCAGTTATTAAACCATAATCGCGATATCGATTATTAACCCGATCAGTTCGATAAATTACCCCTTTCATATTCTTGTACTTTTGATACAGTGATTTCGAAGAAACATAAATTCTTGGAATTTGATTTTCAAGAGCACATTCAAGTTGAGCATCACTACGAACTAACACACTAATCATCTTCTCTTGATTATAAATCCCTTGATAATTAGAAACATCATCATTTATTATAACATCTTTCTTTTCATCTTCACGTACCTTGATTAATTCATTTGTTGCTTGTCTTCTTATTTCATTTAGATCCCTAATATTAATAAAAATATTATTATCAATATCAACCGTATATTTATCTAATTTAAAAGGTGTACTGCCTAATTTAGAAAGATGTTTCATAATATTTGCTTCATCCATAGGCTTATTGATTGACTCTAAAACTAATCCATAGTTAATACTCACCCTATTTTCTCCATCGTCTAAGATTAACATCATTTCTTCATTTACATGCGCCGTAAAATACATTTCTATATTTATTTTTTTATCAGCAACTTCAATATACTTACTCTTAATATTTTTATCAAAAGTCTTTAATACTTCCTCTCCTTCTTGAGCATTAAACTTTTTATCAAGTAAAATAATCTCACCTACACTCGCATGATTTATTAATTTCTCTTGACGATTATAAATAAAATTACAAATCATTCCCTCATTAATTGTCTTATACCTTATGCCATCTCCCTGATTTAATTCTTTATCTAACTTTATCCAAATAAACTTTTTGGTAATATTTATAACTTCTCCTAAATGCACACCTAAATGATTACTAGTCTTAATATTCATAAATTCTTGATTACTAGCTTGAAATAAAAATCCTTTAGTATATTCACGATTAAAGATGGTTTTCAAATCATTTAAAGTCTCTAAATTTGGTGAACATTTACCAAATTTATAATATTCATCAATCATCTCACGATAAAGACGAGTAACACAACCAACATACTCTGGACCCTTCATTCGTCCTTCAATTTTCAAAGAATAAATTGCCGAAGCCATGATATCATTAAAATCAAAAGCTGTATTTAAAGACTTCGGTGATAATAAATACTCGCCATTTGTACTGACATATTTATCATCTTCCATTAACTTGTAAGGTAATCGACAAACTTGTGCACACATTCCACGATTTCCACTTCGATTCATTAAAACTGACGAAAATAAACACTCGCCGGAATAAGAAACACATAAATCACCATGTATAAAAGCTTCTATTTCTAAAGGCGTATCCAAATTATTTATTTCGTCTAAAGAAACTTCACGTGCCAATACAACTCTTTTAACACCCAAATCATATAAATAATCAATACCTTCTTGATTAGTATTATGAACTTGCGTTGAAGCATGAATCTCTAAATTCGGCAAACACTTTCTAATTTTAGTTATCAAACCAATATCTTGAACAATTACCGCATCCACACCATTAACATGTAAAAACTTAACATAATTAAATACATCATCAAGTTCTGATTCATGAACTAAAGTGTTAACTGTAACATAAATCTTAACTCCATAAAGATGACAATACTTAATTGCGGAAACCATCTCCTCATCACTAAAATTATTAGCATAAGCTCGAGCTCCGAATTTTTTACCACCTAAATAAACAGCATCAGCCCCACTTCTCACTGCCACAACTAAAGATTCATAATTTCCAACTGGCACAAGTAATTCTTTCATAAATATCCCATCCTTGGTATATTATAACATAGATAAACTACCTTAATGATATTTTATTAACCTGCATTCCTTCTTTTGAACAATTTCCAAGACTAACTAATCTTTTTACATTTGGTCCATGATAGTCACTTCCACCTGTATAGTGAATTTTATACTTATCTACATATTCTTTATATCTCTTAATATCATCCATTGTATGAATACTATTATAAACCTCAATTCCATCAACTCCTAAATCCAATAACTCAGGCAATATACTATCAATATCTATTTTATATTCATCTTCAATCTCTTTCGGATGAGCGAGAATTATTTTCGCATTACTCATTTTAAGAACATCAATAGCATCTTCTAAATAAGCACGATAATTTATAGATGACTTATTGTTTTTAACAAATGCTCGATAAACTTGATCACGATCACTTCCATAACCTAAGTCCATTAAAGCTTTTATAATATGTGGTCTAGCTAAACTCTCAGATCTAACAATTATTTGTTCTATTATTTCATCTTGTAAACATATTCCCTCATTTACTTTTATTAATTCTATTACCTCAAAAAATCTTTTTAATCTCTTCTCTTGAATCCTTGAAATGAGTTCTCTAAGAGAATTATTAACTTCAAAATCATATCCTAAAATATGCATCTTAATTCCTTTATATATACTGCTAATCTCTACTCCTGGTATATAATCTAACTCACTTAAGTCACACATCTTTATATCTTCAACACTTCTTATACTATCATGATCCGTGATTGAAAATATACCTATTCCTTTTTCTTTAATCATTTTAACTAAATCTAGTACTTCATATTCACCATCTGAATTACACGAATGAATATGCATATCTATTTTTCTTTCCATAACACTTATCCTCTCTATACTTGCATTATAGATTTAAGTATGTTATAAGTAAAATATACATTTATTATTTAAATTATAAGGTGGTGTTATAATTGGAAAATATTAACTTAGAATACTATAAAATATTTTACTATGTAGCTAGTAATAAAAACTTAACCAAAACAGCTAAAATGCTATGCATATCTCAACCAGCCATAACTCAATCAATAAAAAGATTAGAAAATCAAATCGGCTATACTTTATTTTTTCGAACTAAACAAGGGATGGAATTAACTGATGCTGGAATAATTTTATATGAACACTTAAAATACGCGATGGAAAATATTTTAAACTCCAAAAGTATTTTAGATAAATCATTAAACAAAGAAGATATTATTATCAAAATTGGTGCTGGTAATACCATTGTTAAAGACTATCTAATCACCGCGATAAAGACCATGACTAGTAAATATCCCCATTTGCGATTTGAAATTGTTGATGATTCCACCCAAAAACTTATTGAATTGATGGATCGACATCTCCTTGATTTAGCCATATTCAACGCTCCTATCAATATTATTCACGAACACCCAACAACAGTCATTGAAGAAATTGAATTTGCCTTCCTTGGTCAAAAAGATTTAATCAGTAATAAATCTAAAACTTATACTTTAGAAGAAATTACTCGTCTTCCTTTAGTTATTCAAAAAGGTTCTTCTAATTCCCGTAAATTTTTAGATAAACTATTTAACGATAATCATATTGAATTAAATGCTACATATGAACTCCTAACCTATTCCTTAGTTGTAGACTTTGTCGCATCAGGCTTAGCTATTGGATTTGTTAATAAAAATAACTTTAAAGAACAAATAAAAAATAAAGAAATAATCGAACTTAAAATTAATACTAAACTACCTAAAAGAAGAATTGAATTAGCTAAAAGTAAATATATCCGCAACAACGATATTATTGATGAATTTATCGCCAACTTAAAAAAATAGAAAAGTAAATAACTTTTCTATTTTTAATTAAACTTAACTAATTTATGAGCTAGACGGAACCCCGTTACTGATAAAAATCGTCCAAACCTACCAGGAAGACTAACCCAAAAAGCCATCGTAAATCTACGCATTTGTTTATAAAGTTTTGGATTTCCCTCTTTAACACTTTTCCATAATTCCCTATACTGCTTCTCACCCTCATCAGTATATGACATTCTTGAAAATATAACACCAATCGTCATTAAGAAAATACACTCTCTTTTCATTAATTTTCTTAACTTTTTACTTTTTACCGTATCTAAATCATACTTGTTACAAACTGTACGTGATACTTGGACTTGATGAGAACTTCTCTTAATTAACTGAGCATCTTGAACAGATTGATCAGGACGTCCAATAAAATAACGATAAAAATCAACATCTAAATAATAAATCGTCTCCGTATTCACAAGTGGTAGATAAATAAATAGATTATCTTCATAAAAAATATGTTTAGGAAGCTTGATATCCGTCTTATCAAGAATACTTTTTTTATACATCATTGAATGCAAAGATGGATACTCAGTTAATCCCCATCTTCCCATTTCATCCCAAGTCATTTCTTGTTCATTTTTAAAAACATTTGAGAAATTAATTGTTTGATTCTCTCGTCCATCAGTATAAGAATAAACATAATTCATAACAATTAAATCTGAATCAATATTCTTAATTTTTTTCAAAAGAGTTTTATAAGCATCAGGATCTACCCAGTCATCACTATCAACAACTTTAAAGTATTTACCAGTAGCATGCTTTAAACCTGTATTTATTCCTTCACCATGTCCACCATTCTCTTGATGAATAGCCTTTATAATATCTGGATATTTTTTCGCATACTTATCAGCAATTTTCCCCGTATTATCAGTTGATCCATCATCAACAATTATTATTTCCACATCATTTTTACCAATAAGTAAAGAATCTATACACTTTTCCATATAATCTTGCGAATTATAACATGGAACAACAAAAGATATATATTTCATAACTTCATTACCTCAACTAGTCTATAATTTATATATCCATTATATCACAAATATATTTTAATTACATCTAAACTATGATAGAATAACTAATCAAGGAAGATTTTTATGGAAAAACATTTACGAGAAAAAATAAATAGATGGATTGATTTCTCAGAAGCTATCAAAAAAATATATTTAAAAATCATTAATTATGAACAAAGAAATTACTTTGGAGAAGGATATCAAAATTTAATATATCTTTTATCAGTTGCTTTTGACATTGAAGATAAAATAATTGAAGAAATTAATATTAATCAAGATAATTGGCGTCAAATAAAGACTATTATTGACTGCCAAGATGATTTCATTGAGCAAATAACTGAAGAGAAAACTAACGCTTTCGACGTTTTAAGAAGATCTAATACTCTTGATGATATTCTCTTATATGTTCACAATAACTTTTATTCAGAGCAAACTATAACTAATATTTTTGAACTTGTCGCATTAACTAATTATCGAGATGAATTAAATAATCTCAAATATGCCGATGTCTTCTTAAAACATGTTACCGTTAATTTTATTGCTATGATCCAAAAATACATTAATGAAGTTGATGATGAAGAAATAAGAAATTATTTAATATATCTCAAATATGCCATAATAAGTACTACTCCAGGCTATGAGAAATCTTTCACTGAATTATTAGGTCAAACTTTACCAACCATAAATATTAATACTGATTTTCCATCAATTGAAGGATTTAGTGAAGAAGGTATTGATGAATTAAATCGCTATAACTTAAAAAATGCTATTGGTTCTGATCTTGTTCAAGCTTTTTGTATTGATAATAATCTTATAAATGAATCATCTGAAAAGAAACTCCTTTATCGAATATTAGCTTTAAATAAAGCCCGTCTTATCTCTTTACGTGATGATTCCTTCGTTACAGAACTAGAAGAGATAATTAACGATATTCGTCCAACTAATCCTGATTATTCGATCGTTAACACTCTTGTGGATGAAATGTTTAAAGATGCCCATGAACTCGCGAAAAAAGATTATTATATAGCAAAAAAGGTAAGAAAATAACTTCTTACCTTTTTTTATTCAAATATTTCGACTTCTTTTCCATCAAATTGTACAGAATCATCAAGATAGGCATTACTTATACCTATATAAACCTTATTCTCTTTATCATCAAAATTAGAAACATATAAATCATAAGCATATACTTCTTTACTTTCAATCGTCTCATCTAATACAAAATCACTAGAAACTTGGGCATTTCCATCAGTTTTATAATATAGTTTGAATTTACTTTCAAAATTGTTATTACTCATCACATATACTTTAATCGTTTTCGTCTCATGTCCACTCAAAGTAATATAACCATCAACTAAATCATCTGATTGAATTCTATTATCTATCGATGAAAACTTAATAAGTCCACTATTAGTTGATTCATCAACATAATAAGAAAATGATATTGATACTAATCCTGTTACAACCGTTAACATTGCTACAATACTAAAATAGACATTTCTTGGTCTTTTTAAAAAATTATATAAATTTTTCATATCACCACTATCCTTTACTAGATTATAGCATAAATTATTAATAAAATATATTATAACTTTTTATAAGCAACTCCTAAGGCATTTAATCCCATATAAGCACCAGTTACTTTCGAAGTTTCCGTAATAACTCTTCTCGCTAATACCTTTTCGTCATTAGCACATTTTTTCAAAGTTTCCATACCTTCTTCATTATTAACATGTAATAAACCAATTTCTTCATCACTATCATAATTATTTTTTATATCTTGAACCATATAATCAATTGGCATTACACTATCTCTCAAAGTCTTTTTAACATATATTCCTGATTGTTTAACGGAAAAAATATTCTTTAAAGCAAGTAACTCAGATAATAAAATCTTTCTTTTAGAAATAACTTTCTTCTTTAATAAATTATCATGATCAAATATAACAAAATCTAAGCAATATAAATCACGATTTCTTAAGACATATTCAACAATTTCATTAAAAGTTTTATCTTCGTCAATTAGTTTATCAACTTTACTAACTAGTAATCCTAGTGAAAGTGATGTTTGATGAGAATCAATTACCGCTATATTCATATCGATTTTTTCAAATTGAATTTCTTCTTTAGCATCTCTAAACAATGAATGAGTACCAAAATTAAAAATATCCGAAGAATGAAGAATAATAACATCCATATCCTTATCACGAGCATCTCTTAAAGTTTTAATCACCTCTTCATAATCAACTGATAAAGGCATTACCTCTACTCCTAACCCAACCATTCCATAATAATTACGATTAGAATATTTATGATTATCTTGATAAACAGTTTCCTTATCTCCCTTAAAATAAAAAGAATAAGGAAGAATCATCGTATGCTTTAATCCATTATTTTTTGGTAAATCACAACATGAATCTGTTAATATTAATATTTCTTTCATAAAATCACCCATGAAAAATATTATACCATAAGATAAATAAATGTTATAATAAAATTGGTGATTATATGCAATACTTATTTATTTTAGTTTTAATATTTTATTTTTATTCCTTTATGGGATGGTTAATGGAAGTTTGTTTAACCTTATTTCAAGAAAGAAAATTTATTAATCGAGGATTTTTAATTGGTCCAATGTGTCCTATATATGGATTTGGCTGTGTTCTAATTCTTCTTTTATTAAATAAATATCATGGTGAGCCAGTAACTTTATTTTTTATGGCCATCATTCTTTGTTCAATCCTTGAGTATACGACATCCTACTTAATGGAGAAAATTTTTAAAAACAGATGGTGGGATTATACTAATTTTAAATATAATATTAATGGACGTATCTGTTTAGAAACCATGATTCCCTTTGGATTTTTAGCCTTAATCATGTATTATGGAATTAATCCTTTCTTGATAAAAACATTTTCTCTTATTCCTATGAACATATTAAAATATGTAGTACTTTTTATGTTATCTTTAACATTTCTAGATATAATATGTTCATTTAATGTTATCCTTAACTTAAAAAATATCTCTAACTCTCTAAGATGTGATTCAACTGAAGTTATAACTAAAAAAGTTAAAGAAACTTTAATGAGTAAAAACTTTTTATATCGTCGTTTAGTTAAATCATTCCCTGATATGCAAGTATTTAATAAGATGTCCATATTAAAAGAACGTTTAATAAGAGACAAAAATAAAATAAAACAAGAAAAAGATCGTATCAAAACGCAAAAGAAAAAGAAGAAATAATGCTTAATTTCTTCTTTTTATATTAACATTTTTGTGAATCAACACTACAAACATAATCTTGATTATTTATAGTTTCAAATAAACATTTAAACTTTTCTTTAATTTGACAATTTAATCCATCGTCAATCTCCATATAAGCATCATTTAAATCTTCAACTAAACCTGACTCTAAATAAACAGCTTCACCATTTTTTACGGCTACAACATTTGGAGCATATATTCTTTTTTCGTCTATTTTAACACTTTTAGTCTTCTTTTTAACTTTGTAAGTAAGCGGTTCATAATCATCTAAAACCTTATCCATTTTCTCTAATAATTTATAATAACCTTCTGTTCCTTCAACAGTTCTGACAGCTTTATGCTCATCATCTAATTCATATCGATCACGAATCTCTAATACATCTACATAATAAATCTTCGTAACATTGTTCTCTTTAGCTGATTCAATTAAGGAATTTAAAACACTTCGGCACCATGGACAACTCTTAAATCCAAAATACACGATAAAACTTTCTTTATTATCCATCTTTTCTGCTATTTCATTTTCGGTTGCATATATAAATGGGTTATCATCAGCAATCGATAAAATACGAATGTCATCTCCATTACTATTCTTTTCCCCATTTAATGACTCATATTCTGTTTTAAACTTAATCGCATCAGTTATTACAGGATCCTCAGGTATATCACTTTCTGTATACAATTCACTAAATATATATACTATTTCTAATGCTACTAATATAAATAAAACAACAACAAAGGCTATTGCTACTTTTCTCTTCTTGTTCATAATTTTGCCTCACTTCATAATAATTATAACAAATACTATATAAAAAATAAATCATAAATTAATTGTAGTTTACTTCTTAATGTAGTATAATTTTAGAATAGGAAGGGTGTTAGTTAGATGAAAGTCCTTTGGAAAAAATTTAGAAAAACTAAATTTAGTATAAGACTAATATATATTTTTGTATTACTATTATTCTTATTTAGCTATATATTTCTTTTTAAATCATTGTTATTACTAAATAATATCGAAACTACCTTAAGAATTATTGTTTTATGTGTTCTTGGTTGTTTATTACTATTATACAGCTTTTTTGATTTATTATTACTATTAACTAAAAAACATAAAACTGTTGTTATAACATCTTTAATTATCTTAATTGTATCTAGTGTATCTTTAGTTGGTTCGCTAGCTATTAATAAAGTTTATGGCCTACTAGCATCAATTAATAAAGAAACTGTCGTTTATACAACTAACTTAATAAGTTTAAATTCTACAGAATTTATAAATGATGGCACATTTAAGGTTGGTGTTGTCAATAATGAAACTGATGTTGAAGGTAATATCTTAGCATATGAACTAATGGAAAAAGAAAAATTAAATCTTGATATTGTAAAATACGATACAACATTTGAACTATTAGAAAAACTTTATAATGGTGAGTTATCGGGAATATTCATTACATCTAACTATGAATCTATGTATCAATCTTATGAAGCTTATGAAAATATTGGTGAAGAAGTAAAAGTCCTATATGATTATTCAAAGGAAATGAAAAATCAAGACTATATGGAATCATCAGCTAGTGTTGAAAATCCTTTTACCGTACTTATCATGGGAGTAGACTCTAAATATGACGGATTAAATGCTAATGCAGCTTTTAATGGCGATACTCTAATGCTTATATCTTTCAACCCCCATACTTTAAATGCAACAGTATTCTCAATTCCAAGAGATACTTATGTACCAATTGCTTGCTTGAACGGTGGATCTAGTAAAATAAATTCTTCTGCCGCTTATGGAACTAAATGCGTAATCAATACTGTTCAAAACTTAGTAGATATTAACATTGATTATTACATAAAAATTAATTTTAAAGGAGTAGTTGATTTAGTTGATGCCTTAGGTGGCGTTGATGTAACTGTCCCTGATGGAATAAAATTCTGTGAACAAAATAGTAACCGAAGTCATAAAACGCAAGACTTACAATGTATATCTTCTGGTTTCCAACATATGAATGGTGAACAAGCTCTTGCTTTTGCTAGACATCGTAAAACATTACCAGCTGGAGACTTCCAAAGAGTACAACATCAACAACTAGTAGTTGAAGGTATTGCCAACTCTGCTAAAAACTTAAAAAATATTAATGACTTCTATAAAATTTTAGACGCTATTACTAAAAATATGGATACTAATATGACAACTAAAGAAATGATGAATCTCTATAATGTTGGTAAATCCGTTATTTTAAATGCTAACGAAGGATCCCTTATCAATATTCAAAAGACTTATCTTACTGGATATGACTTAACAATGTACGTTAATAACTTAAAATCTAATGTTTATACTTTCCAATATTATGAACAATCTCTAGAAGAAATTAAAGATGCTCTAAAAGTAACATTAGAACAAAAAAATCCAACAATGTCTAAAACATTCAACTTCTCCGTTAACGATACTTATACTCCAGAAGTAGTTGGTAAAAAATACTATGCTGTTCAAAGAAATGAAACAATTCCAAACTTTAGAGGTCAAACTTTAACTTACGTAAAAAATTGGTGTGCAGCACGTAATATAAATGTTTATACTAACATGATAACTCCTGGTTCAACAGGTTACAGTCCAACAGAATTAGAAGACACCGTAATTGCTCAAAGTGTTGCTAAAGGAAGACTAGTTAAAGAAACTAATAGTATAACTGTTGATGTCATTAAACATCCAAGTACAGTTAGTACAACTACCCAAGCTCCACAAGTTACTACAACTGATGAACAAGTTACAACCACTACTACTAATGTAGCAAATGAAAATGAAGAAGATTAACTCTTCTTCATTTATTTTGCAATAATTTCTTTCTCTAAATTATATTCACGTTTTTCATACCAAATAATAATTGAATAATCACTGACGCTTCGTAAATATATTTCCTTACTACCTGCTCTTATTTCTCCAGTACGATTATTAAAATTGATAGATTCTTTATTAACTAATGCCTCATCATTCATAATAAAAGTTAATTTACCATGATCAAGCTTAAAAACAATATCATCACTAACCCAACTATTATTATTCACGTCACCTAAATTAAAATAAACTTTACTGGCTTCATTGCGGTTATATATATATACGACATTTATTAAAATCACCAATAAAACAACACCTATAATTAAAGCTATAATATTAAATTTTTTATTTGTCATCATATTACCTCTAATCTAGTAAGGGAAATTTAAATTCACTTAATTTCCAACGATTCTCTTCATAAAAAGCTTCAAAGATAAACTTCTTATATACTGGAGATGTATATCCTTCTTCTTTATAGTTACTCTTATAATAAGTAATATTAGCAGTTATACTAGCCGTACTATAAAAATCAATATTTTTATTAACAATAACTAACTCAACATCACTTAGTTTATTTTCCATACGATAATAATTATTATTCTTAACTTTGAAAACACTTTTACCTTTTATTCTTTGATTATTTAAAGCATAAAGATAACTGTTAGTAAATAATTTTTTTAAAAGATCATTACCATTATAAACAATTCCATAATTAACATCATCAATTACAACTTTATCAATCTCGCCTTCTTTTGCATATTCAATTGTTGTCGCGATATCAAGTAAACTGTTATCCGTAGTATTAAATACTTTACTACCTGTCTCATATAATAAAGTCATAACTTCCATAGCTTCATCTTTACTAAGTTCCTTTTTGGTAAGTAATTCACTAGTGAGTAAAGTATTAGGATCAAGATTATAATATGGAGAATTTAAACTCTTTTTAGTTGCTGGTACAGTAGTCGTAGTTGTCGAAGTTGTAGTTGTTCTAGGACTTTTAGTACTAGTTCGATCTTGTGTAATTTCTAAATCAGGTAACAAAGATTCCTCACCAAAAGACTTAGCAAGAAATATAAAAGAAATAACTACTAAGATAAATAAAACTATATCAATCACCATAAAAATAATGTTACTTTTATTTAATTTAAACTTTTCATCATCCATTGTTTTTCACCTATTTTTATTTTATCAAAGAAAAAAGAAAGTAACAATTACTTTCTAATTTACTTTACTGCCACAATCAGGACAAAAAGTCATGTCTTTAGTAACTTTTGTTCCACATTTTTGACAAACTTTTGTACCATTTAAAATTTCTAATTCAGTTTTTAAATTTTCAATATCACTTTCTAGATCTAATATTTCTTTATGTTTATTTTTATCTTTCTTAGTTAAAGAATTAAAATATTCTCGACCTAATACCGCATAAGCTTTCTCTAAAGCATCTTCTTTTGACTTTAAATTTAACTTCGTATTCGCTTTTGAAGTAGCAATTGAAGCATTCTCTGATACATACTTACCAGCTGATACTAAACCATCTTTAATATTATCTATCATATTATCACATCCATCTATATTATACCCAACTAAAAGAAAAAAGGAAACTTAAAAGCTTAAGTTTCCAAATTATTTAGTCAACATATGATCTTTTTCTGAATTAATATAATGAGTTTCTAGTAATATTTCATTACCATCTTCATCTACTTCATAAATAGTATATACGTGATTAAATTCATCCATAGTCTGATAAGTATATGAATAAATCTTTGTATTTCTTAATTTTTGATCTTCAGGAATATCAAGAATAAGCCCATATTGAACAAAACCATCTTTAAGAATATACTCATAAATATTTTTAACAAATACTAAAGAGCCATCGCCTTCTTCATTGCTCTTTATCTCAATTTCAACATTATCAATTTCTTCGTTACTTCCATTAACAGAAATATTTTGTCCATTAACTTCTAGTTTTATTTCATCATTCTCTTGCTTTAAAGTAACTCCATTAACCATAATAGAACTATTTTTATCTGAGAAAGATCCATTATTTACTACTACATTATTATTATATCCTTTAACATCAACGATACTTTCATTACTAACTATTTTAGTATCATTCTTACTACATCCAGTTAATGTGCATGCTGCAGCCATGGCTAGTGCTAAACAAGTTTGTTTATAAAATTTAAAATTCATCATAATAACTCCCCTTTTTAATTGCTTAATATCATACCTTAAATTCGAATATTTGTCAAAATTACAAAGTCTTTAAATAGATATTTCTAACTCCTCTAGTAAACTCTTTAGTGCCACTTAAAGTAAAACCATCTTTTAATATATTATTAATTGAATAAATATTATCAGGATGAATTGTAACAATTGCATACTCATAACCTAAATTAGAGGCATACATATCTAAATACTTTAGCATTTGATATTGTAGACTATTACCTTGATATTTAGGATTAACAAACATTGGTCCATAATCAACTACTTTTGTATAATCTATTTCCAGCGAATATCTATTCATTGCTTTGTCATCAGCTGGTATTAACATCATTGATGATACAAAATCCCCATCTTTATAATACATCCATATCTTAGCACCATCTTCAAGTAACTGAAGTATTTTACTCTTACTAAAATCTCCTAACCAACTAGGTTCTATCATACTATCCTTAACTAATTCTCGACACCTTATATATTCATCTAAGTCTAAATTATCACTTATACATTTTAAATCACTTAATTTCATTATTCACCTATTTACTTTTATAACTTTCTACTTTAGGAGGAAATACTTCACAACTCAAAATAGATAACTGATGCTTTTTCTTAGTACCTTCCATTATTTTTAAAGATAACACAACTTCTTGAGTATATTTATTGTATAATACATCTTCATAGTAAGATATTATTTTCATCTCATGCATATTATCAGTCGATACATCATAAGAAAGATTGAAATCAAGACTAAACACATAATCAGTATCGCGTTTTATCACTGTTTGTCTATTATCTTTTTTGTTAACTCCATTTATCTTGATATTATCAATAACAAAACTAAAATCGATATGTCGAGCATGCCCTAATCCAATGTTTTCAACATCAACATATATTCTAAAAGATTCCCCTTTATTTAAAATAACAAATTCATCATACTTTTTACTTTTAGTCTTATTATCAGTAGATACTAAATATTCTAGGATTGGTGCATTTTGTAGTCGTGTATTTTCAATATTATCATTTTTCTGTAATTCAATTTGTTTAAAAGTTATTAATAATAAAATGACACCATTTATAACTGCTGCAATTATGGCAGTAACATACGCCCCAGAAAAATCAAACCATCTCCCCATATCTACACCATCAAAGAATATCGTTCCTAAATTGTATTTATCAACAAAATAAAGAATAAATGGTAAAAAATAAACAACTAATAATAAAATATATATAATTCTTTCATTAATTGTTTTTTGTTGCTTGTACGTGAACCAAAGTGAAAATAAAATAAAAACTATACCAATAATATAAAATAAAATAATCATAAAAATACTCCTTTAATACCTCATTAAAATATATACTATCACATTTTATTTAATTATAACAATACAAAAAGCATACTTAGTATGCTTTTATTATGGCACAACAATCTTTTGACCAATACTTAATAAATTACTAGATAAATTGTTTATATCTTTTAAGTTATCAACAGTCGTATTATATTTACTTGCTATGCCATATAGGGTATCTCCTTTTTGTACTATATAGTAATTCTTACTAGGTAAGATTAATTTTTGATTAACACTAATCATAGAGCTAGATAAATTATTTAATTCCATTAAAGTATTAACATTAGTACTATTTTTATTAGCTATACTATAAAGAGTATCTCCTGGTTTAACTACATAGACATTTTCATATATAGGTTCTTCTGGAGAGTCTCCTTTTTTAACCTTTAATACTTGACCAATTGATAAAGTATCACTAGTTAAATTATTTAAACCTTTTAAATCACTTACATTCATACTATACATCTTAGCAATACCATATAAAGTGTCTCCTCTTTTAACAGTATAATATTCACCTACTGGTGGTTCTGGTATAGTTGTATCTACTGTATCTTTAACTAATAGAGATTGACCAACTGATAAATTATTACTAGTTAAATTATTTAAACTCTTTAACTTTTCAACGGTAGTTCCATACTTTTTAGCTATAGAATAAAGTGAATCTCCTTTTTTTACTATATAATAGTCTACATCTTCAGGTATGTACCCTTTATAATCAAGTACTGCATCTACAACATCTAAAGCATATTGTTTATAGTTATTCTTAAGTTTACTAGCATCTTTAGCATTATCTAAGAATCCATATTCAACAATTACTGCTTCATATGGATTTGTATTTCTTAACATATAATAATAATCTGTATTAGGATTACTAGTACCTCTCTTTTGATAATACTTTCTTATTATTTGACCAGATGATGCAAGTTCATTTAATATCTTTTGACTAAACTTTTCATTATTACGTAGTGCATATATAACTTCAGCACCTTCACCACCTGGCGATAGTCAATGTGTAGTTATTTTTATTTTTTTAAATATTCCTTATATAATTCATCAATTATATATTTTAAAACTTCTTTTTGCTCATCAGTAAAATTAACATTAGATTCTATCAATAATTTTAATGCCAATTTTTCAAAATCTCTTTTACTCATTCTGTATAACCTACAACATTTCAAAATAATCATTATCTATTTTCTTTATTTTATAAGAATAGTTAGTTTGAACTCCGACATTATATTCAATCATAAATCTGGTTAAGTCTTTTCCATTCATAAGAATTATAGTATGTGATAGATTTATAGCATACTCTCTAGCTTCTTTTGTAAAATCAGAAGTTGTTATAAATATTCCTTTATTTGACTTTTTTGCAGATAAGGCACCCACAAATTTTTGTAATTCTGGTCTACTAACATTTTCATTCCATCTTTTAGCCTGAACATAAATTTTATCTAATCCAAGTTTATCTTGATTAATTATACCATCTATTCCTTCATCTCCGGATTTTTTAGTTACAATATTAGAATTATTATTTGAATCTCCATATCCCATTTTAGTTAACACATCCATTACTAATCTTTCAAAATAATATGGATCTTTATCTAATATAATTTCTAATAAATCATCAGCAAGTTGTTCATTTATTTTTTTGTATATAACATCGATACTCTCTTCTGGCGTTATATCATCATCTTTATCATCTTGTACATCTATACAGACTTCAGAGTTCTCCTGATTACTAAATAAACGATATTCCTCATATTGTGATAATAATTTTTTATCAATACGTTTAGGATTAGCTTTTAACAACTGTTTTCCACGTTCAGTAATCCTGTACTCCCCTCTCTTTATAGTTTCTAATAATAAAGATTTTTTTAAATAAGTTAAAGACCAATAAACTCTATTTGCGACTAATGTCTGTTTTCCGCTAGGTACTGTTAGCTTTATATCATCTTCATTTAATTTAAAATAATCTACTGCAACTTTCATACATTCATTCGTACTATGTACTTGTCCATCTAAAAATAAAGATAATACAGGTAACATAAAACCTTGAAATTCTGGTACTGCCATAAAAATCACCTCATATACTATATTTTACCATAATTATTGTTATCACTAAACAAAAATGATAAAATATATAACTAATCATGGAGGTTTTATTTATGTTAAATTTTTTCTTGTACAACCACATATTTGAATATCTCATTATTGCAATTGCTGCCATCAACTACATCTTTATAGTAGAAAATGAAAAAAATGAAGTAAAAAAGAATTTAAAAAAAGCCACAAAGTCGGATGCCATTACTAAACATAAAATAACTTCAATTTTTTTAACTGTTTTATATCTTACTATAATTGCTATATGTCTAGCAAAAGAAGTGATTTTATATATAATTCTAATTATTGTACCATCTATTGCACTAATAAAATCACTAATTGATACATATAAAAACAAAAATACCAATTCTATAGATGATAATTATACATATACTAGTGCAACAATTTTTTTCATAGTCTTTCTTTCAGCATATGTGACTCCATTATATTTTACATCCTTTGCAGGTATTAATCATACTATTAAAGAAATTTTATTAATAACATATTTAATCTTGAAAATAGTATTGTTTACATTTTTAATTACTATTAACTTCTTTATTCTACTCTCAAATATAATAAATAAATTAAAGAGAAATTCAAAATTAATTTCTAAAATTCAAGTTAAAGGAAATCAATATTTTACATTAATATCATATGATTTTCTACTATTTAAAAAATATAAAAATCAATTAACAAAAATCTTAGATAACATAATTTTCTTTATATTATGCCCATTTACTTTAATAATTAATATAATTTGTATAGTTATTCTTAAAGCTATAAAAAATATTAAGATTAAACTTAAGAAATTATTAGAATTTATAGCAAAAAATTTAGATAACAAAAACATAATAGCTAAAAAAGCCACTAATATTTCAATAATAATATCGTTAGTAATTGTTTATATAATTACTATCACTGATAGTCACTTATTTTCAAATAATATTTCTCAAATATATAATTTCATATCAACGGTGATATTAATTCCATTTATTTATGATAGCATTAAATCAAAATAGTACCATATTTTATACAAGTAGTTTATCATTTTATATATTACTTTTTCTCAAATTGGGAAAAAGTTTTAATTATTTAATATACTAAATTTATAAATTATTTCAACATTTCTGGCTTTGTCTATAATAATTTTATCAATCATTGCTTGTAAAAGTACTCTTGAAGGATTTTTAATATCCAACAATTCTTTGATTTTATCTTCATATTCTTTTAAATCATTTTTATTTACTTTTTTTTCTTGCTTATGATTTTGTAGTTTCTCCAATTCATATCGTACTTTATTTAATGAATTTTCAGTATCTTTTGTTATTCTTGTAAAAGTACTTTCAGAGATTATACCTTTAAACTTATCTTGATATAACATATCAAGTTTACTTACATATTCTTTTTCTCGCTTTTTTAGTTCATTAAATTGTTCTTTATCTTGATTATTGTTTTTCTTATTATTTGCTATATCATTAGATAATTCACTTATATTTAAACCATCTATATATTGTTTACAAGTGCTTTTAATAACCTCAAGCAATGACTCTTCAAGCTTATCATATGGGCTAAAATGTGGTTCACACATCCTTCTTTTAGGGTCTCTAGAATACCTATTACAGTTAATAGTCCAGTAATCATGATTTTTCCTATAAGTTACGGTTAATGCATTTCCACATTCTTTACAATACAACAAGTTTTCAAATAGTCTTTTGTCTCTTTTGGTAATGTTAGTAACATTCGTTCTTTTAACATTATTTTGAACTTTCTCAAATATAATTCTATCAACAATTGGTTCATGGGTATTTTTAACAATATCCCAATTACCTTTTGGAAGTGTCTTTTTCTTCTTTGATTTATAAGATACTTTAGTTTGAACACTTTGTACCATATCACCTACATACATTTGATTTTTAAGAATCTTTTTAACAGATGATACAGTCCATATAGGATTATATTTGTTTCTCGCATGAGGATTCTTTCTTTTAAGACTACTTGGAGTTTTAATTTTATTATCATTTAGATAAGTCGTTATTTCGGATAAACCTATTCCTTCATATGCCATATCAAATATTTTCTTAACTATAGGTGCATACTCTGGATCTGGTATTAAATGTCCTTTATCTTCTGGATCTCTTTGATATCCATAACTTGGAGCACTACCAATAAACTTACCATTTCTTCTCTTATCATTTAAGACATTTCTAATTTTAACTGAGTTTTGTTTACTATAATAATCATTACAAGCAAATATAAAAGTTGAAGAATCATTACTAGCTTGATTAACCGCATTATCATAACCCTCTTGCATAGAAATAAATCTTATTCCATTTTCAGGAAAGAATGTTTCTACATAATAACCAGTCATGATATGATCTCTACCTAGTCTTGATAAGTCTTTAACTATAACAAGATTGATAACCTTATTCTTGATATCTTCAATCATACTAGCAAATCCTGGTCTATCGAAATCAGTACCAGAATAACCATCATCAACATATTCTCCTACAAAGATAAAACCTTGCGTCTTCACAAAATTCATTAGCATATTTCTTTGATTAAGGACACTCTCACTATCAGATTCGTAAGCCTTTCCTTCATCAGCTTCAGATAATCTTATATAAATTCCTGCTTTGTAAAACTCTGGCGTTTTTATTAAAGTGTTATACATCTATACACATTCTCCTATGTATAACAGATTAAAGCCACTTATATTGTACCATAAAGGGCAAAAAACAGCCATTGTTCTACTCATTATTAATCACACTTTTTATATAATTAGTTAAGAGCAAAGTTAAATTAGGAGAATCTTTTTTAAAAGTTTCAGTTATATTAAACATAAGTCACCTCTTTATAGTTTATGACTTTGTTAAACAATTAAGTATTCATATCCTTATTCTATACTGCTTAACCAATCTTTTAACTCTTTTTGCTCCTCTTCACTCATTAGTTCAGATTCGCACATTTTACCATTCCATAATTCTACACCAGCAATATCTTTTGAAATAATAGGACTTATATTATTTCTTTTAATACTATTTTTATTATATTGTTTAAAGTTTTCTTGAACACTAGTATTAAGATTATTTTTAATGCCTGATATCTGATTCTTTAATATCTCTGATAACCTAATAACTCTTTTAGAATTATTTTTTTCTTTTTTATCGTACTCTAAAACAATATAGTCATACTTCGACAAACTACTTATACTTTTTGATATTGTTTGTTTACTAACATTAAATTAATTTTTAAAGTATTCATTAGTAGCCCAACAATAACCTCTTTTCTTGCATAATGACGTAATATCAATTAATAACAGTCTTTCCAAAAATGTTAATCTATTATCTTCTAATAAACTTGTTGGTATAACTAAACTAATAAAAGTATCTATATCTCTTTCCATATATGATTTGATATAAGATTATCTATTTAGTTGTTCCATTTTATCCTCCTTCCTTTACCAGTCTTTTAGGAACACAAAAAAAGAACTGAACATATTTTAGTCCACAACAAAAATAAGGGAATAATTCCAATATTTTACATTGGATAAATATGTAGCAGGTCTAATTAGAACTTAAAATACTTCTATGTAACTTCATAAAGTACATTCATCAGTACCTTAACAGGATTATAGCAATTTTTTCAAAAAATTGCTAGTACTAACTAAAAACTATTTATTAGATTCATACTAAATATCTCTCACCAATATATCTTATATTAAAATTTCTGTTATTTAAAATATTATTTGTTAAAGTTATGATTTGAATATTTTCTTTATCATCAATTTCTTTAATTAAGAAAGCTATTGATTTCATGTCATCGTACGTTGAACTTTTTGATATATATACAAGTCTATCATATAACAAATTAAAAAATTTTGTTTTATATAATACTTTTGATAATTTAATAGCATTTACTCTATTATTATTGCTGTCTGAATTTATCATCAAATTAATCATAATATATATAATATTTAAATTTGATTCAGTATATTTTATTTTTGTTGATATATACTCCAATATTAATCTTATTTCAGAAAATAAATAATTATTTTGAATTAATTTTAATAAGTAGCAATTTAGTAATTCATCTGAAGTAATAGTCTCAAATAAGTAATCAAATAAATCTTTATATAATAATAAATATTCTGGACTGTAATAAGTACTAAAAGCTGAATTTGAATCTTCAATATTTAATTTATTTAATAATCTAGCTATTATTTTATCATATTTACTATCCAAAAAGTGAATGTACATTAAATTACGTAATAATTTTAATCTTTCAATAACTTCTATAGATTTATTTGATATACTAAAATCAATTAATGGTATTACTTTACTATCAATTACTTCTCTTAATTTAGGTGAATCTTCAGAATAAAAATTGCTTATCATATTATATGTAGTCTCATATCCTATAATTGTTCTAGTTTCTATAGCTTTTTTATTTCTTTTTGTTATTTCATCTACTATTAATTCCAAATATTCAGGCTTATAGCCATCTGATTGCTTTATCTTAAATAGTAAATTATCTTCACTTCCATCATTCAACAATATTTCATCATATCTATCAGTTTTATCAATCTTCTTTATGTCAATTAATAAATCAGTAATAACTAAATAGTCTTTATTAATTATCATTTTATCTATCATTTCTTTGACAATATTTTTACTTTTTTCAGATAAATCATTGTACGAAATATAATTAAGTATTGTTTGAATCTCTCTTCTATAAACAAGACTATCTGTTTTTGAATTTAAAATAATAAATAATTGATCCATATTTTGGATTCTGACTATATTATTTGGAATTACCTTCAATACATTATTAATCATTATTTTATTTTGCTTCTTTAGAATTTTCAACATTTTATTCTCATATTTTTTATATGTATCTTCACTTAATATTCTTCCAAAATAATCATAAATGAAAATATTAAAATAATCAATATTATAAACTAATATAGATTTTTCTAATTTTAACACTTCAATAAAATATTCATTTGTATTAAAAAAATTACATTTGAATTCAATTTTATCAACTATGTTTTTAAATTCTGAATAATCGCCAGCTAAAATATAAAACTTTAAAGCTTCTCTATATAATTCAGTATTATCTAATCTTTCAGAATATAATATTAGAATTTTACCTATTAATCCTCTTAAAGATAATATTTGTGTATAAGAGCCATATAATACTGAAATATATATTACTTTTTGGATATCTAAAAATATATGTTCTAAGCCAACACCAAATATTTGAGTTCCTCTTTTTTTATACTTAAAGTTAGATGTTCTTTCAATTGAATTATTCAAAATTTCTTTTTCTAATCTATCGATGTATGGGTATTGAACATTGTACCCGTTTTCAACTAATTTATCTTCAAATTTATTATTCTTAATTTTTTTTTGACCAATTGAGCCAATTTTATATAACGTATTTCTGCCATCAATTAAAATGTCATCTTTTATCCATTTTTCTTTTACTTCATTATATTTTCTAAATAACGTATCATAATGACGTTTACATCTTTCAATATCGCCACCAAAATAATTTAAAAATGCTCTTCTTTTTATTTTTATAATCTCAATATTGCCATCTAAAGTAGTATTATCATATTTTTTATACAGCATTTCAATTTCGTTGGAAGGAAAACTTCTATTTCCAATAATCCATTCAAAAATTTCAAGCATATAATTATCTATCTCAGATTTACTTTTTTTCTTTTTTTCTCTATATAACAATCGGTTTATTAAACAATTATCTATCTCTTTAAATTGATTAACTACATCTTTTCCCATTCCATAGTTATCTATTTTATCATTTATTTTTACCTTGTCCACAATTGCGACATCGCAACTATTTACATCTTTAAATAAAGGACACTTCCCTTTATTTAAATCAGTATCTTGAACTTTCGGTCTTCCAACTTCGAGTTCCGCGGCAAACTCTCTTATGTGTTTCCATTCTTTTAACAAATCAACTGTATATTTTTGTGTTCTTTTATTATCAACTTTTTTATGGCAATTGCAACAAAGCCAAATGCCATTTTCTTGACTGCTTATATAATCATCTTCTAGATTAGGATCATATCTTGGGCCATCTTTTCCTACGGCATTGATATGTGCTGCTTCACCTAACTTTGAATAATTTTCTCCCGAAGCGCCAGATGTTGGTGCTTCACAATCAGGATTTGAACATTTATGGCCAGCTCTACGCTCCAATAATTCAATTGTTTCACGACTAAATTCCCTTGCTTTTTTTCTTGGCACTTCATTCACTTCCTATTTATTATTTTCTAATAAATTCTGATAAATTATAATTCTTAATTATTATTGAAATACTCTTTTATTATTTCATCTAACATACCATATTTGGCCAAATGATAGTTTAACAGATAATCAAGATTTCTAAAACCTTTTTGAAGTTGGTTCTTTTCTTTATTATCCCAGCAAAAACCATCTGTTAATAGAACAAAACCAATTTCTAACTTTTTTAAATCATTTTGTCTATTTATATAACTATCAATAATTTCCTCAGGTTTTGAACCTCCACGAAAAAAATAATCTACTTCAATATTCAATACTTTTTTATCTTTTATCAAAATAAAGTCTGCTTTTCTATTAGCAACGTCTTCACTAATATCAAATCCTATTTTTTGTAACACTTTAAATTGTTTTTGACAAATCAATTGAATGCCATAATGCTCACATATTTCCGATATTATCGGCTCACAAGCAAATTCAAATGCCTTTCCTCCACGATTTTTTCTTCCATTAGAATCCAGTCCAACTAAAACCCCTATCACATAGTCTACTACACTTTTTTCTAGTAAATTTTCAAATAAATCCTTTAGCCCCATTTTTTCAAAAAAAACATAATAGATTTCTATATTATCAACACTAATTCCTTTTTTTATTAAATTTATATCAAAATTATATGAGTTAAAATCATCCTCCTCTAGATCATCATTCACTACTTTTAATTCATTGTTTCCTTTCCAAACATTCTTTCTTTCATCTTTAGACAGTGCAAATAAAAGAGGAAATGTAGCTACCACTGTAGGTACTTTTTTAACCAATTCTACAAATTTAGCATGCATATTATCGCATCTGATTAACACATTCATAGCATTTAATTCTATTTCAAATTGTTTATAATCTAATGCGTTATTCCAATCAACATAAAAATTAAAACCTCTATTCGTTTCAACCAAATTATTAACAAACTCTTCTGACAGCTCTTCTATACTCATATTTCTATACATCTTTATCACATTCCTTTCTTTTAATTGTAATATCTAAATACTCTTTTTCTAAATCAATGCCAATATATTTTCTATTTAATTTACTTGCTACTATTCCAGTGGTACCACTTCCATTAAAAGGATCTAATATTAAGTCTCCTTCATCAGTAGAAGCAAGAATTAATTTTTCTAATATTTCCATTGGCTTTTGCGTTGGATGCTTTCCACACTTTCTTTCACTTGGTTTAGTTAATGATGACTCCCAAACATCTTTAGCTTGTTTACCACCGTTTAATTTTCTCATTAAGTCGTAATTAAATTTATGTTTTACTTTCTTCAAGTCTTTTTTTGCCCATAAAATTGTTTCAGTTGAATGGACAAAAAATCTACAACTTATATTTGGTGGAGGATTTAATTTTTTCCAAGTAATATTATTTATTATCTTGAATCCTTCTTGTTCTAAAGCCATACCAATTGAATATATGTTATGCATAGTACCACTAATCCATATAGTACCATCTTCTTTTAAAACTTGATAGCATAACTTAATCCATTTCCTATTAAATTTATGCTTTTCATCTATACTAATCTTTTTATCCCAAGCTCCTTTATTGACAGAGACCATTTTCCCTCCACTGCAAGATATTCCATCTCCTGATAAAAAGTAAGGAGGATCTGCAAAAATCATATCAATACTTTTAGGTTCTAACTTCTTTAATTCCTTTAGTGAATCACCTAAAATCAATTTAAAGTCATCTGATTCATAATATAATTTTTTCAATATCATAAGAACCTCATTTATTCTTGTTATACTCCGAACAATGGTAATATCTTATCAGAGAAAAGTGTTATAGCACTAGAAGCTAAAGTTATAATAGCAGGTCCCTTTTCCAAAGCAAAATTAATTAATCTATTTATCTTTTGACTTATTTTTTCTTTATCTTTTGAATTTATGGCTTCTTTTAGAGCATTTATTTTATCTTCAAATTCTTCCTTATCTTCATTTGATAAAATTTGTTCTGGCAACTCTAGTATTGATTTCATAATTTGTTCTAACGTAATATTTACATTTACGATATTGCTTGCTGTACTGGAATTATTAATATTTATGTTTGTTCCATTATTATTTTCATTGTGATATTTTTCTAATTCCATTTCAAGATTATCTTTATAGTTTTCTAATTTAGCTTTTAATAATTGTATATCACGTTTTTCTTCTTCTATAGTTAAATCTTTTGGTACGACTCCATAAGCATTTAATTGTCCTTTGATATTTGAAATTTCATTTCCATATACACCTATTATTTCTTTACGAAGATTTTTAATCTCCAGTTGATTTCTAGACATAAGTATTTCATCGCATTTATTAATATACTCTAATAGTTTTTTCTCTTTGTTCATAATTATTATTCGCAACCTTTCTTATTTTTAAAATTAGTTATAATCACTTCTTCTACAATACCTCTGTCTTTTGCCTTTGCACCTATATTTCTTTGAGTTTCAACATAATTAAAATTATAGTCTTTATATAACTCTTTAATTAAGTTTGTATTGTAGTTAGATAACATCACATAGCAACCTCTTTTATCCAAATCTTTAAATACTTCTGATAATCTCTTTTGTTCTTCTTTACCAAAACCATTTTCAGTATAACTATTAAAAGTTGAAGTATCAGAATCATAAGGTGGATCAAAATATATAAAATCTCCTTTTTTTGCATCCTTAACTGCATCTTCAAAATCAACAGATATAATTCTTATGTCATTTAAATTTAGAAATGAATAAATTATACCTAAGTTAACTCCATCATAAGTATTAACCTTTATTTTTTTCCCAGATGGAACATTAAATTCATTTTTACTATTAACTCTATATAGCCCATTAAAACATGCTTTATTTAAATAAATAGTTCTAGCTGCTCTTTTATAATCAACTAATTTACTAAACTTTTTTTTATCTTTATCTAAATCTCTTATTTGATAATAATATTCTTCAGAATGGTTAGACTCATGCTTATTTAACTCATTGCACATAGAAATAAATTTGTTTTCATCTTTGATACAATTATAAACATTTATTAATTCAATATTATAATCGTTAATTACTGCCTTTTTTGGAGATAGTTCAAATAGCATAGCTCCTCCTCCAACAAATGGTTCGTAATATGTATTAAACTCTTCAGGACTAAGTTTTATTAATTTATCAATTATAGATCTTTTTCCACCAGCCCATTTAACAAACGGTTTTCCCTTTAACATTGATGTGCACCTCCTAAAATAATTCTTTAACAATTAAATCTTGTGAGCGCAAATTATTATTTTTACCTAATAATAAATTTTCATAAAATTTAATTAAATAACTACTATCTTCTTTTATTTTTAAATAATTATTAAAATAATTACTTCTTACTAATGCATTTCTAAAATATACTGACTTGTCTTTAAATAGAGTATTATCCACTTCATATCCAAAACTAGTTAAATATTTTTCTATAAATAATGCTGTAGTTCTAGTATTCCCTTCTCTAAAAGGATGTACTTGCCATATATTCGACGAAAATTTGGCAATATTATTGATTACTTCAACAATACTCATCTCTTTATAATTTTTTCCTTTTTCTAACGATATATCATACTCTAATGATTCTTTTAATGTTTTACAATCACCATAAGCAACAGAATCATTATTAAGTATCTTCTCGTGTTTAGAAAAATCTATATTTCTAAATTCACCTGCAAATTCATAAACATCTTGAAATAAATACTTATGAACATATTTTAGATAATCTACTGATAGTTCAAAATTATCAATACTCAATAATTCAACAATTCTTGTTGAAACAAAGTCACATTCTAACTCATTATGATTAATGTCTTGTTTTTGTTCTTTTTCAATATAATATTCTTTTAATTCATTTTTTACTTGCTCAACAGTCAAATTACCATTAACATTTTCTTTTAACAATTTTTCTAAATATTTAGAAGGTTTTAAATTATCAACTTCTTGAAGTCCAATAGCCATATCCCATTGCAATTGTTTAATATATCCTTCTGGCTTAATCTCTTCAGTATATACATTATTACTTGAATCTAATTCTTTTTCACTCATTTCTAAACCTCCTATTTAACTGCAAATTCTACCAAAGTATTTACTTTTTCATAAATATTAAATATCTTTGAATACTCTAATAATTTATCTATATCTTTTTCTTTATTTTTAAAATAATCATGTAATATGGAATTTTGTAATTCTAAATCAAAATCATTACTTTTCAACATATCACAAATACATCTTTCAATATTGTAAACTCTAATAGGATTACCAAACATATTCTTAATTTCAATAATTCCTATGTCATAATACTTATCGGAAACATAATGTACTTTATAATCACCTAATACTCTTTTTCTACTATTAATAGTTATCTCCAAGCGTTTTGGCAATTCATTAATAAATCCTAATAAACTTAAAGAAGTCTTATATGAAAATATTGCTTTTGGATATCTTCTTTGAAGAACATATTCTTCATCAACAAATAATTTGCTATCTATATATAGGCCATGTGATACTTTTCGTATTAATCCTTTATTGATATATTTTTTTATCATTGGCTTACTAATGTTTAAATTCAAAAATTCAGATGTAGAAATATAACCATGATTATTATCTAAAAATTGCTGGATTTTTGTTTCATTATTCATAGAATCACCATTTACTTTCATAACAATATTATAACATTTGTGATGATTATAGTAAATGAATATTAGTGTGATTTTCTCTAAAATTTTTACTTACAAAAATATAGGTTAAGTAACCTATATTTTCAAACTATCAAGCATGGTGTTGATACACCCTTTTTCTTGTTAGGGAACATCCCTAAAACCTACTAAATTAGTCTCCGACTGTTAATAAAAAATTTAAGTTTTTAAATAATTTTTCATAAAAAACAAAGCACTAATTTATAAAAACTAGTGCTTAAATCTCCAAAAAGATTTTTAATTTAATTTCATAAAACTATTTAATAATATAAATAATGATATTGTTATCTCAACTTATCTTCCATTCTTGAATAATCTGATAATAAACATACTTTTTGAACATTATTTGAGTTGATTATAATATCAAGACCTTCTAATAAATCATGATTTGAAGTTTTTAGCTTTAATTTTTCACATATCATCTTAACTCTTTCTTGAACTTTTATCTTTCCAAAATCAACTGTAAATTCGGCATCTCTAAAAAGTAATATAAACTCTTTAATTTCATCATTGCTAAAATCATCTATTATTTTTTCATATATAGTTGCTGCATCTTCATCTACACCTTCTCTATACCCACATCCATTACCAGCATAACATATACAAATATTTTTAACTAATATATTCCTAATAGCACTTGGTATTCCTTTCGAAGGAAGAGTTTCTATAATATCTCTAGCATATGGATATTCGTTATAGAAATTATTCATTCTAAAATGTACACTTTTTAGTAGATTTAATTTATCTATTAAATCTGCTACTATACTGTCATCATCCCTATACTTCATTCCTTTTACATTTTCTAAAAAAATATTTACTCTATCTTTTTGATTTACAAAACCACTTTTCCTATAATAACCATACTTAGCACCTATTAAATACCTTTTATTCTCAGAAACTTTATCCCACACTCTTTTTGATATTTCTAAAATATTTTTTTGAACAAATTCATCAGTATTTAAATCACAATAAAGTCCAAATAAAGACATTATAAAATCATCTAATCTATCTGAAGACAATTCAATTAAACCTTTTGCAATATCATCAAAATCCTCAGAAGGTAATTCTATAGTTCTTATGTTATTAAATAATTTTTTCACCTCAATACTAGAATTGTCAGGTTGACTCATTATTGCATATTTTATACCATCCTCTAATAAAGAAGCCAATTTAATACCCGTTAATTCATTCATATTTGGATGTGCAGCACTAGCATGATTCCTCAAATAATTAATATTGAGAAGTGTATTATATGCAAAATCATCTAAAAAATTAATTCTTTTAAGTATACTAAGTAAATCATAATCTGATATACATTCTAAATCCTCTGGTGACGATAAATTTTTATACTGTGAATTAACTTGCTGCGCAATGCTATAAAAATACACTAAATCGTACTCAATAACTTTAGTTCTTAATGTTCTAATAACTTCATCCCATAAAAAATTTAATGCACCGTCAAATAAGCCAACAGCTCCAGCAACTATAAACTTTGTTAAATAATCAGAATTACTCCTAACTTCTTCAGGCAACATTGATATTGACGATGGAAAATTACTAAATAATTTTGCCTTTTCTTCATTTGTTGCTAAAACATTCTCAGTTGGTAATTTATTTAATTTTACATATTCCTCTAATGGCTTAGAGATTTGTTCTAATGTTGTAATTACTTTTGAATCATGATTTACTTGAACTAATGATAGTTTACTCTCATCTTCCATACTTAATACTCCTCTAAAATTTACTAATACTACAATTAAGCATAACTCTTTTACATTAAAAAGTTAAAAATCACTCATAGATTAGCAAAAAACTTTATTAGTATGTTATTATAACAGATTTTTCATTTTTGATAAAGAAATTTAAAATAAAAGTTCAAAAATTTATAATCTTATTTCATTTTCCTTCACTATTGTGTTTTGGCGTTAATCGTTATACATACTCTGTTACACAACGACCATCGCCACCTCCTGCATTTATGTGATTAGATATAACTATTACATCATCTCCTGAATTAATAAAGCTTTTTACTTTATTAATTCTATCAGTAGGATTTAATGTAGTATCATCTGTTCTAGTCATATATACTGGTATGCCTAATCTATTAAACTCATCATACATTACTTTACTTATATCTAAAGTCATGTTCTTTTCTATTATTCCATTACCAGAAGAGCCTGGATCAGAACCTCCATGTCCACTGTCAATTATCACCTTTAAAGCCATATTATCACCTCTAGTATAGTGTATGAAAAAAAGAACCCATACGTTCTTTTAACTAATTTAAAATAAAATACCAATAAATACAAATAATTCACTCATCTTTATAAAAAAGACTTCTTTTTGAATCATAATAATTCATATTAAATAATTTCAATAGTCTTTGATTATAATTAGACAACTTTATGTATATATCTTGCAACAAGGCTCTATCTTCTTGAGAAGCAGCATTTTCTATCTTATCATTCAAATACTCTAAAGCTGTATCTATTCTTTCCAATAAATATGCAAAAAAATAGATAGATGAAAATAATCTTAAGTTTGTTATCATTTTTCGACCAAGAGGATCATCAGAAGAAATACCGCCATATTCATTACGATAAAAAATATCGTTATAGTCAATATCAACTGGATTATAAAATAGATCATTATTATAAGTATTGTCATTTATATCGCCTAAATATAAACTTCTCTTAGAATTATTGCACTTTGGACAGGAATAAACAAGATTATTATAATCTGTATCCAAATACATTTTATTTGCTTTTTTAAATTCACTTCTTGGGATAAAATGATCTACTTCGAAATTTTGACTAATTAAAGTGTCTAACATATTACAATATGCACATCGTCCTTTAAAATCGTCCTTTAAAAATGGTTTATAATCATTATAGTTATCAAACTTTTCATTACAATTTCTCGTAATCTTAAAAGTTCTAAAATTATCATACCTCATATAAAACTACTCCACTTTCTTCATTATATCATCCAAAATCGCAACAATATCTTTTATCTCATCCAAAGAGATAACTTTTTCTAAATAAGAAGTATCAACTGGAGAATATTTATCCAACTCTTGTTCATTTGTCATTATGGCATTTATTAATTGATACTCCATATTAGGATCAATATTCTCAACATAATCATTTATTGCTTGTTCATTTTTTGTTATAGCTTGCTTTTTTAAATTTTCATACCTTATAATATTTTTAAAAATAATATCAACCTTTTCAGATGTATAATTACCACCTGAAAAAAATCTTTCTTTTTGATAAACCTTATCTGGATCTACATAAGGAGAATTATAAGCTTCATCTTTATAATTTGTCAGTATTATCATAGGAAATTTTTGAAAAACATTCCTAATCCTCTCATACAAGTACGTACCATCATATTTAGATCCATTTTTACACAATATCTTGTTGTCTATGATCAATAATGAAATTTTTGATTCCTTAATATCTTCAATTATCTCTCCGAACATCGAATCAAAATCATTACAATTAAAATCATACCATTTATAATCAACCTTATTATTTGTGTTTTCAATTTCAAAAAAAATTGTTCTCTGAATTCTAAGAAGTTCATCTCTAGTGTCTTCAATTATACCTATATTAAATAAATTCATCTAATCACCCTTTGGAAGTTTTATTTCTAAAGAAAAACCTTCATCATTATCTAAAACATGTATCTCCCCATTATTGCGTTGAACAGCCTCTCGACAAATCCATAACCCTAAGCCTGTACCATCACTTTTTGAAGTTTCTCCAGGTTCAAAAATAATATCAGGAGTATTTTCATATTTCGAATCAAGTCTTGGTCCATTATTATGAACCATAATAAATATATTAATGCCCTTTTCACTAATAGTTATATTAATTTTACGATCAACAGATTTACTACATTTTTCCAAATAATTAGCAGAATTTAATATAATATTATTAAAAATTAAATATAAATCCACTTTTGCTATGTTAATCATTAAATTACTATTTTCTGGGATAATAAATTCTATTTCTTTTTGTTCTAATAAACCATCCCATTCACTTTTTAAATTGTAAAAAAATTTGGTCAAATTAATTTTTTCGATTGTTAATGACTTTTTGCAAGCACTATCCATTATTAATTTAAGCCAATTATCTAATAGAATATCGCATTTTTTATTAGATTCAATTTCATATAAAGGATTTAGAAAATCAGGCTCTTTAAAGTCTATTTTATTTAAAATTCTTTCTACTGACTTATACAATTGATAACTTCGAGAATTCAAATTAGAAGCAACTCTACTTATTTCATGAGCAAAAGTATTTGCAGTTACACCAACTGAACTAAAATTCATCATTATCCTCTGAGCATCTAAAGATCTCCTTTTTTCCTCTGATATATTATATATAGCTTCTTTAAAATCGTCCTCTGTATAAGACGTTTCACTTTGCTTACCTTTTTCTTTTTGATTCCTGATTTCTTGTTCTATTAAAGAGCTTTTGGAAATTGGATCAGTTTGTTCTTTTAACCACAAACCAAATTCTCTATAAACATATTGTCTATCATATTCAAACTTAGAAATAATAGAATTAATCAAGTCAACAAATAAATAATAAGATTCATTCAACGATAATCCTTCTCTATTAGCCATATCAACCAAAAATGGATTTTGAACTCTACTGATATACACAGAACCGATTAATTGATACGTAAAAACTCTCCATGAACCTGTAGGATGAGTAATACCTGCGGGGCTTCGCTGAGCCCTATTTCCTAGTCCAAGCCAATCATACATAGGGCCATCCTCTCCATATGGACGAACTTTAAAATTATCCCTATATATTTTTATACCTGAGAAATTATTTAATAACCTTTTTCTAGAATTTACTTTTATATCTTTAACAAAGCCATAATCACTATTACCAGATTTTAAGAAAAAAATTTCCATCTGAAAAGGTCCCAATTTCTTAATTTCATCAATTGATCCACCACTCAATAACTCCTGAACATTATAATAACTAGTAATTTCCTTATCGTAATCTTCTTTTCTATATGGATAAGATCTAAATGCATCTCTCTCCCAAAAAGTTTTTAGATCAAAAATATACTCTTTATCTTTAATAATAGTAATATGGGTCTTAGAAGTTAAATCAACCTCATTTCTATGTAAAGAAATAGTAACATTATCTTCTCCATTATATTCAGCATTAATTTTATAGTCATAATCATCAGAAGATAAATTATTATTTATTGAAATAAAATTATATTTAGAACTCAATACATTATTAACATATACATCAAATTTATCACAAGAACTAAAAGGATTAATACTTTGTAAATTTCTATTAATTCTATCATATACTTTTTCATACCAATTATCAGTAGTTCCTTGCAATATTATTAAAGTTCCCGTAGATAAATTTAAATCTAAGCCATGAGATTTAAAAAAACTTTTATCTAAAAAATCAGATATTATTTTATTAAAATCACTATTTAAAATGGTAAAATCAGCATTAATATTATTTAACGATGGTTCAACATCGAATTGTTTCCAATCTATAGACCAAAAAATCATTGGATAGTTTTCTTTTTTCGAATACACAGTTGTCTTTAAAGATAACTTTTCCAATGCAAAACGTCCTATTCCTTTCGCACCAGTCTTTAACCTTCCCTTATTACTATATTCATTTATTTCTTTATCATTAGTACCTATATTCATCCAAACTGTCTTTATTATTTCTTCATTCATACCAATACCATTATCTAATAATAGTATTTTATTTTTACTGAAAAACAAGCTTTTTAACTTTTGTTCATCAGAAACATTTAAATCATTTTTTAAAAGAGTATCATCTTTCTGAGAGTAACATTTTAATATAAAATCCAATTCATCAGTAGAAAATAACTTTTTAATTTCCTGATAACTAAGATTTATTGGAACAACAGGAAATTTAATATCAAATTCTATATAAACATTTGAGGCATCCGCATCATATGCGTTTTTTACCAATTCGATAATTGCTCCATTAAAATCAGATATATTTTCACGGCCAATCAATCTAGCCGTTTTAGAAGAAACATCAAATTTTATTTTATCCAAATCTAACACCTCTAATCAAAATAATAATTATTTATATCCTTACTAGTAATTCTAAAAGAATCTCCACTAGCATTAATTCCCACTGACTTAATATATTTATAGAAATCTTTTGATTCTAAAACCTTTTTTGCTTTATTTAAAGACATGTCGGAAATAGGAACAATATAAATTCCTGAATATGGTATCATGTTTTTACTTAGTTTGTAAACCTTAACTTTTTTAGTTACAACAATAGAAATTAATAATTTTGATTTTTGCATATCATTTAAAGCTTGACTTCTACCATACTCAAACCAACTATTATTCAAATCGCTTTTTCTCTTAGAAAGATTATCAAAACATTTTTTTAAATGACTACAACATAAAGGATAATTATTTTGAAAATCATCTACAGAAATCCTTTTAATACTGCCAGAATCAAATAAATATGGAAAAATAATTTTTTCTTTTATATTTAACATTTTACTTCTTGGACTAACAGCATCATACAATATAGATTCTGAGCAATAATACAAAGGGTCAGACTTATCAACAACGTAAGCCTTATTATATAATGTAGCAACAGAATTTGAAGCCTTAAAATAGTCTCCGAATCTATATTTACCAATATTAGAGTAAGCAATAGAAAAAATCCACTTTGAACCAAGATTATTTTTTTTTATTTTCATTGACAAATTAGGATTAAGTTCATTAAAATAATTCAGTATTTTAGTATTGCTTCCTTTTTTCAAAATAATAACTGATGAAGTTGTTAAAATATTTCTTTTTTTCCCATTTGCTTCTTCATTAAATAGTTTTTGAGAATCATAGTCATGAATTTCTAATAAATCATTTTTTATATAATTTCTCAACTTACTAGAAAAAACATTTTTAAAAATACTAGATGGAATTAAAAATGCCATCTTTCCTCCAATATTAAGTAAATCAACAGATTTTTCAATAAACGCATAGCAATAATCAAATTTGCCAGTAGAACACACAAAAAAATTCTCTTTAACAAATTTTCTAGTTTCTTCATCCAATAATTTATAACTTATATAAGGTGGATTACCTATGATATAATCGAAAAAAGCATGACAATCCATTATTAGAGAATCACCACAAATTAGTTTCCAGTTAACATTTCTTATTCCGTAGTTTAAACATAACTCATCTAAATTTTTCAAACACATTTTAAAATACAAATCATCGTATTCATACCCATAAATATCAGCTTCTAAACCTTTTTTTATTTTTATTAAAGAAAAATTCCGTTTTAAACAATCATTAATATATCTTTCAACAATGATCATTAAGATATTGCCTTTACCAAAAGTTGGTTCTAAGACTTTTCTTCCATACAAATCATCTTTATATCCAATCCAATCGAGCATCTCATTAACATTTTTTAAAGGAGTAAATATTTGACACTTTTTTTTACAATCATCATTCATATAAAAGACCCTCTCTATTAAAATTTTAACACAATAAAAAAAACCAAACAACTTAAAAATATTGATAACTATAAAAAAATATACATATTCATTACAAGAATTTGCATATTAATATCATTTTCTTTATAAATGACTATATATTTTTAAAATACATATCACACAATAATTCAGAAAGTATCAGTTTATATGAAATTAGTAATATCAATCATCTTACCTATGCATTATTTATAACACACCTCATAGTTATTATATCACAATAATTTCTTAATTCCCGTTTTTACACCATATTTTATTTATCACAAAAAAATGAAGCACCATTGCTTCATCTTTTTATTCGCCTTTCTTGTCCATCTAATATAATATCGCCAACAATCATACCCTGCACATTACATCCATCAAAGTTAAAATCATCCGAACAATACACAGAATCAAATCGACAATTACTTAAATTTCTACCACAAACTTCATTAGGATTAACTACAGCATTACACCCACGGAAATCAAGTCCTGCAACATAAACACCCTCAAAAGAGATATCTTTTAAATCTAAATAACGCAAATGTCTTTTCCATTCTTCTCTTACAAACTTAATTCCATTAATTACTTCAAACAAATTATCTTCACGAATTATAAATCGATTATTTTCTTCTGTAACTGAAGCATCACAGTTTTCCCTTGCTTTAACTAACCCTAAGTCTTTTCGCAAATCCATAAGCGTATCATTAATTTGTTCCTCAACCATTTTAAAATTAGCATCATAATCAGGATTAATTCTAATCCTCTTAATTAATACTTCAAAAGTTAACCAAGGGAAAAAACAATCTTGATCAGTATCTACGTCTTCTTTAGAAAATGATGTATGAATCTTTATTCCTTTATTTAAATCTTTTTTATCTTTTAATAAGAAATATTTTCCCTCATAAAAACCATAACAAAAACTAACGCGTTCCGTCAAAGGTATTTCTACTGGTCTATACACACTCATCATTGAATCATAAGCATTACTTATAAGTTCTAAACTATCACTGTATCTAGTAAAATCACTCAAAGTTTCTGAATCACGACCATCTTCATATAAAAATACTTTGCCATTCGCGAGTTTATAGTTTCTATCATCCAAATCAGGAATAGAAAATACTAAACTTCTCTCATTAGAACTTTCCGGAATTAATACTACATCATGCCCAAATAAATTAGATAAACAAAGAGTAAGGGTTTCTCCAAGCACTCTATTTAATCTATGCACATCCCCTTCAAAATAATATAAACTTACATTACGCCAACTATCAGGATGACCATCAATAGCTTTAAAAAAATCACTTTTGATCAACATCTTCTTAACTGGATTCAAGAAAATCACCTCTTTATTTTAAAACAGCACTTTCATCTTTCAACTTAACTTCATCCATTAAATCTATTAAAGTATCACGAACACCTTCAAATTCTTCGACATATTCATGACTTACACTTGCAATATTGAATCCTCGATAAATATATATTTTATTATCTCTATCTTTCTCAAATTCAACACCTGGCTCTAACTCACGTATTTCAAATACTCTACCTTTATTATCCGTTATAGCATAATGACAAGAACTTAAAAATGAATAATTATAACTCATTTCATCAGTTAATGGAATACTTCTCATGTCACCAAATACTTCATATACTTGGTTATAGAATTCTTGTACTTTACTTAACATATCTTTATTTTCTTCATTTAACTTATCAACATCTAACTTAGGACTTTGAGATAAAGCAACTAACTTACCATCAATTAAAGCATATTTATCTTCTTGATCAAATAAATCATAGAACACTAATCTTGTAGCATCAGAATTTTCTTGATCCACATAGCCAATTATAGCAAGTGGTGTAAAAATAGCTTCGGTAATTAATGCTCCAAGTTTAATATTTACATCGTGAATTAATTTATTGGCATCACGTTCAAAGGCATGTAAAGTTGTTTCATCTTTGGAAATATCACATTTAAATGTTTCTTTATAAAACTTTAGTAATGCTCTCTTTCTCTTAAAAAAATTAACACCATGAACTTTTTTTATACCTTGATACTCAACTAAAGCTGCTTCAACTAAACTTTTATCCTCTTTACTTTCAATACTCTTTTTAACCTTTGGTAAATTAAGAGTTTCACGCACATTGCTAAGTAATGTTATTACTTTATTCTTAACATCTAAAAACTCACGAATATCATCTTCACTTATCGTAAATAAATTTGGTAGTCTATCAACATAAAGAGTATCAGAATTATCAATCTTACTACCATCATCTGTTATAACAAAAGCATCTTTATTACTTTTATAAAAATAATAGCAGTTAGATAATAAACTATAGTTTACTGATAACTTATCAGTTACTTTAATTGATTTTTCAGATTCAAAAGCCGAAAGCAAAATATTACGATATAAATCGGATAAAACTTTTAATTCTTGAGCTTTACTATTATTAAGTTCTTGCAGATTTATACTAGTTGAACCTGCAATACATCTAACTACCCCATCAGTTAAACGATATAACTCATTTTTATTTAAACTATTATGAAATACAAGAGATCTATCATCAGAATTCTCAGTATCAAATTCCATAAGTGTACCATCACCAATTATATCACTAAATAATTCACTTAATTCTTCTAATATTCTTTCTATAAAATCCTTAACATGAAAAGTAAATATTCCTACTTCCATATCTTTATCGTTATTATCTGTTTGAAGCAATTCTTTACTTAATTTTAAATCTCTAATAACACTATTAATCTTCATCATAATCTCCCCTTTTTAATTGGGACTTATTATAATACATAAGAAAAATAAATGCAAATTAAAAAGAGTACTTAAATCTATACTCTTCTTAACCATGAAATTTTTTCTTGTCTGTATTCTTCATAAGTCGGATGTCTCATCGTCTTAGTACTATCATATTCATTAATAATAGCTTCAACTTTTTTTATCAAGAAATCTAACTTTTCTTTATAACTTACTGGAATAACAACACTTTTAATTACTTCTTCAAAATCTTCCCATGAATAATAATACTCAGTATCAGTATCTTCACAACTATCTTTATCATAAATAACCTTTACAGGATTATTTAAAAGTTGTAAATAATAACCATGAGCAAAGTCATATCCAAAACTTACATTATCAGTTATTGGAACATTCATTGCTTTATATTGTTCCATTATCTTTTCATAAACTATCGATAATTCTCCCAAACGACCATTAGTTTTACTCTCATCTTCTAAAACAGTAACTCCATCTTCATTACTAACTGGAGCCATTACACCTTTTAAAAGTCTTTCCATATAATTATCTGCATTAACAATTGAAAAATATATCGAATCATCACTACAATGTTCAGCACGAACTATAATTTCTAATAATAATATATCCATTAAATTATTTGCCACTAACTTTTCAATCATATCATTTAAATGATGAACAGATGCACTAAATTCAAGTACACTTATATTTTCTTCATTAACTGAATTACCTTCAAGACCTTTTAAAATTTCACTTTTTAATAATTTTTTATTTTCTAAATTCATAATAACACCCCTATCTTAAAATTATCTTCTCATAAGTTTTCTTATAAAATAATTAATTTAAATTTTAACCTCCCCTCTTTTTTGGTATATTTTACTATATGTAGAGATTGAAGTCAATAATTATTTTTATCTTCCTAAATCACTTTTTAAAGCTTTATAAGTTTTTGATACTCCTTCTAAAAGAGGTGTATACTCTAAATTAGTATCACGAACAATCTTACTTCCATCATACATTAAATTTTCTTCCTTATAATAATTATATGGTAAGAATATTCCGTAACTATTTAATTCATCATCACTTAAATAAAATTCTTGATAAGGTATATCAACAACGTCTCTTAAAGTCTCAATAAATTTTTTATAATCAATTAACTCTGGTACTAAATTATAAGCATCACTCATTTTATCAAGATAGCATAAGTTCTTCATAGCTAGAGCTATATCTTTAACATAAACTAAATTAAATAATCCATTAGCTTGAGCTGGAAAAATTGCTTGGCCATTGCGAATAATATTCTCAAGATAAAACTGTTGCTTATAATTATTTGGTCCATAAATATTACCTGGTCTTATACTAATAAAATCAATGTCTCTTTTTAAAGATTCATTCTTAAGTTCATCTTCCAATATTAACTTACCATCTACATAATCTTTAAAAGATTCGGGAAATAAACTCGTATCTTTAATAAACTCATGAGTTTCATCAATTTGAGTATTAAAGTCACGTTCATATACATCAACCGTACTAACAAAAATATACTTTCCTGGTTTACTTATATTATCTAAAATGGTTTTTATGTCTCCCTTTTGGTATGCACAAAAATCAACTACAACATCAAATTCTTCCTTAATACTCTTTAAACTATTAACATCATGACGATCCATTTTTAACTCATGTAGCTTCAATTTACTTGGAAAAGTATTAATTCCATATGTACCTCGATTAAGTAAATATAAATCATTTTCACTCCCACTAATCAAAGTAAATGTTCTTCCTAAAAAGTACGTTCCACCTATAACTAATATCTTCATATTATCACCTGTCTAATATTATAAATCATCATTCCTAAAAATCAAGAAAAAAGAGAATTATCTTCTCTTTTAACTAACTTAATCTACTTATAAGTTTCTTAGAATTACTTAAAACTCGCATTTTCAATTCATCAGTCCTAAAACGCGGTAAGTGTCTTATATCATTTAAAATAGAATAAACAATCATTCTCTCTTCTAAATAATTAACATCATTTAACTCTGGATAATACTTTTTAACATACTCAAATAAATGCGCATAATCCTCTGGCAATTGATATGGATCCATCTCTGCATTAGCCCATTTCCATGGTTGCTCAACACTCATATAAAATATTCTTAAATCAAAATCAAATGGCGCGATCATCGCATCATTAAAATCTATTAACTTAATATCCCCATCATCACTAATTAAAATATTATCAAAATGCAAGTCATTGTGAATCAAAGTAAAATGATTATCTCTTAAAATAATATCATAATAATCTAAAGATTTAAGAACCATTTGATACTCATCATCCGTTAATAAATCTGCACTGCTATCTAAAGAGGTCAATACTTCGTCTTTAATATAACTTACCCAGTCAAAAGATGGATAACTCACCCTATGAATATCTCTAATCAACGTCATTAATTTTTTGATAAAAGTCTCTCTTTCAAGTTCACTCATTTTATACCAATGATAATAAACTGACTGACCTTTAACACATTCAATAATCTCATAAACATAAGGAACAACTTTCTTACTATTATCATATCTATATAACTTAGGTATTACATCACTCGCTTCATTTTCTTGATAATAATTAGCTTCCACATCAAAAAGCTTTTCTTTATCCCTATTTCCACAAACTTTAATGATATACTTCCCATCAATATCAAAAATACTGTTATTAAATCCCGCATCGACTTCTAAAATGCTTGCATCATCACTAAATATATCTTGATTAGCTAAAACTATCTTCCGAGCTAAATTAAGTCTAGTATCCACTAAATTTTCAACAACTTCAAATTGAACTACCATAACTAAATCTTCATCATCAAAATTAGTATCTTCATATTCATCTTTAATTTTTTTAAACTCGGTAATTAAAACACTCGAAACCTTTGTTACACAAGCTTGCTTTTCATTATCAAAAACTAAAACTGCTTCATCGCCTACTTTAACTTCACGTTTTTTATCATACAAAATAATTTCAGCATTTATACTACGCGATAAAACACTTCTAACTTTTTCATCATTATTATATTCGAAATTCCAAGTCTTCATGTCTTTATTCATAATATCACTTCCTTTTATTCTTTAATTCTTCTATTATTTTAACATAACTCTCATATCTTTCTTTCGTAATAAGATTATTACGAACTCCTTGTTTAATAAAACAATCATCATATTCTTCATCAAAGTGAAGACAGTCACTAAACTTACAATATTTCTTTAAAGCATCAATTTCTTCAAAATATTCTTGAACTTTATTTAAAGAAAACTCTCCAATATCTAAAGCTCTAATACCTGGAGTATCAATTATAGCTGAATCATCATCCCATTTATAATACTTGGATGTCGTTGTAGTATGTCTCCCTCGCCTAGATTTTTCTCCTAATGATCCCACTTTAACATCAAAGCTTCTCATTATCGAATTAACAAGTGAAGACTTTCCCACACCACTATGTCCAACAAAAATAACTTGTTTACTTCTAAGTTCATCTTTTAATTCATCGATTCCAAAATTATCAACTGCTGATGTTTCAATTATTTTAATTCCCAAATTTCTATACATATTTAAAATTTCATTTTCTTTAAATGTTTTTAAATCTCTTTTATTCATAACCACAATAAAAGGAATATCATTACTCTTAAGTAAAATTGCATATCGATCGATAAACTTAGGATGTAAGGGAGGAAATCCCGCCGATACAACAATTACCGCTAAATCAACATTAACCGCTACTATCTTTTTAATACCATAACTATTAATCTTTGTACCATCTAGTTTTTCACGGCATAAAATATTCTTCCGTTTAACAATTGCTTCAATAATATCATTATTAACAATAACTTTATCACCAGGAAAAACTGTTTTATTTACTACTAAATTTAAACACTTATTAAGTCTTGCCTTAATTAATTTATCATTAACTAAAATAATAGCATCATTATAAGTTGTTTCAATAACTTTTCCATAATCTAAATCTTCATCTTCAACAAATATAATCTCACGTTTAATTTTCGCACTTTCACGATAACTTTTTAACTTTCTACTTTCGTATCTATTTTTGTGTCCTATTTAAATCACCTTTCTTACTAAGTAAGTCAAAAAAATAAAAAAAACTTACTCTATAGTAAGTTCATCACAAAAAAGATATCTTTTAAAAAGATTGAGAAGTGATTAACTTACTATAATTTTTTTCTAAATAAATTTTTAACATAAATTAATCACTCTCCTCTCATTAGTAGCAAGTTTATCACACATTCAATAAAAATGCAAATCGACTAACTAAGCTTTTTGGTAATACCACACAAACCATCTTTAATCTCACTCTCTTGTCTATCTTCCAAATTTTTCTCTAACTTTTCCAGTGAATTTATAATGTAGGTCTTACGTTCATTACTTGATAATTCAAAATCCATCTTTAGTTTTTCTAATCCACCATAATTAACAATTGTGTCTTCTTTATAAACTCCTAAAGACTCTGGTAAATCAAAATCATTTTGTCTAAACGTAAATAAACATTTATAATTATCAACAACATTTATATCACTACCAACAATATTGTTGATTTCCCTCTTAACATGTTCCTTAAACCATTTCATAACGACTAATGTATCTCTTGGGCCAATATCACCAACTAATCTTTTTAAAATATCTTCATACATTACTTGATAATTCTTCAAAATTGGCATTAGTCGTTTCTTAAATTCATCACTGTAATATTGCATACACAATAATAAAGAAACTGTATGCATCCATTTCTCGACATTATCATTTTCTTCTTCAAGACGATATGATCGGCTAACACTAAAAGGCATATTTTTCATATCGCGATAAAAACGTTTTGGTAATTTGAATATTTCACTAGGTAAAATATTACTATAAATATCTTCTGGTAAATTATTTTCACTGTTTAACTTCCAAGCTGTATGCACATCTTTTGATTTCATATACTTTTCATACAACTCTATATAATCATTGCCAAAAGGTATTACTAACTTAACTTTATCATTGTTAAAAAAAGTAAACTCTGTATTAACACCAAATCGACAAAAATTTTTCATTAAACGATTTGATCCAAGTAAAACAATCGGACTTGGTAAAAAGCCAACAGTACGCTCTTTAGGATATGGGTTAGATATATTATCTTGCTTTGTTAGATATACTTTCCTATCTTTAGTTACATATTCAATTAATTTCATAGTTACCGTTCCATTAAATAACATGTACTCATGAACACTTAATGGTACTCCATGATTAACTTTCGTGATAGTATGACTTCCTTCTTTAAAACCCTTAGTCAAAGTTAAATAATATTTCGCTAAACCAACTGGCATATCAGCTATACTTAATTTTTGATTTTTAAAATATTCATAAGCATCTTCTAAACTTTTATGTTGAACAAAATCTGGTAAATGATTGATATCATCACCTAATATACTACTATTTTTAGTATACATAAACTCAGATATATCATGCATACTTATATTACCAGCTCGGTCTATCGATTTATATAAGCATGGCTTATTATCTTGATCATAATATATAGATATAATTTGATAATCATTCACACGTTTTCGCAAACTCTCATCATCAACGATTAAATTATTAACATCGAACTCACCACGTAAATATTCTTTAGGATTTTGCTTATTAGATAAAAAGTTATGAACATTAATATTAACACATTGATTTAAAATATATGGGTTAATAAATTGATATCCATCATCATTAATTTCCTTATCTGTATTAACTATATTCATAAAATATTTATTATTTCTTTTAAGTATTCCTAACAATAACAACATTCATATCCCCTCACTTTAAAAATTATTATAACACCTTTTAAATTATAAAAAAAGATATAGTTAAACTACATCTTATCTTCTTCTTTGGTCTCCCCGATTATTGTGAGGATCCCCACCTCTATTAAATCCTTCACCAACAGTTGTAACTATCTCTTTGATTTCAAAACTCGTATAATCTTCACCATCAATCATAACTTTATATTCTCCCTTTGATAGTTTATCATTAGAAACAACTAAAGATGTATAACTCTTGCTACTAGAATAACTAACTATTTCTTTATTTTCTTTATTAACAATGACAACATCCGCATTTTTTTCAATCGTTTGCTTAAAATTAATCATAACACCATATTGCTTTGATGAATCACTAATTCCTTGGGCCATACCAGATCCACCACTAGCAATTAACTTCCCACCATTAACAACTAATTCATAATCATAATCAAGTGCTCCATTGCCATCATCCTGTGGTCCTTCAATCGTTAAAACTCCATCATTAATAATAATCGAACCATTAACATCAATACCATCACCAACTGCATCAACCAAAATATTACCTCCATTAATGACTAATTGATTAACATCAGTTTTATTAAATTCATTTTGTCCAGGTCTTCCATTAATACTTGATGAGTCTCTACCACCAGCGACATTTATTCCATCATCAGCTGATACAATCTTTATATTTCCATCATTAATAATTATATTAGCTGATTCAAGTCCTTCTAAACTTTTATTTATTTTAATATCACCATTATCAATAATAAGTTCTGTATCTGCATGAATCCCATCGTCTCCAGAAGTAATTAAATATTCACCCGATTTAATTCCCAAAGATTTCTTCGAATGAATCGCATCATCTGATGTATCAAAAGTAAATTTCCCGGCTTCAATTACTAAATTATCCTTAGCTTTAATTCCTTTAGCACTACTACTAGTTGTACTCTTTTTAACCTTACCATTCTTATTTAAATTTCCCCAGTTACCCCAAGATGAACTAACACTACTATTTGCACTTCCACCACCAGTAGTAATAGAATATTCACCATCTTGAATTAACACTTTTGTCTCAGCTTGAATAGCATCAAGAGAACTAGTAATCTTTAATATTCCATCTTTAATTCTAATAAATCCTTTTTCTGAATTATTAGTATTAGTTGTCTTAATACCATTACCATCAGCATTAATTTCAAAATTACCATTTTTTATATAAACCGAGTCTTTTCCCCTAATACCATCATCACTACTATTGATAATATAATTACCTTGAACAAATTTCAAATCATTCTTAGATACTATTCCATCTTCATAATTTGAAGTAACAACAAGTGTTCCTGTTCCTTCAAAAGTCATATCATCTTCACTATAGATAGCGCCATTAACCTTACTATCAAATCCAACATAATTAGATCCATCAACAATCGTATTAGTCGTACCATCAATTAAATTAATAACAATATCTTCTGCTTTTTCAATATAAATAGCTGGACCACTACTATTAGTAATACTTACATTATTAAGTTCAAGTTTTACATTATCGCTTGTATTAACTTTAACATATCCATTACTTAAAGTTCCACTTAACCTATAAATACCACCTTCATTAATTACCAAATTATCTTGCAAATTAATTTCTTTAGTTTTATATTTCGACCAATCAATCTTCTCATCACCATTATCACAATTAAGATTCATATCAATTTGATCAACTGAAGTGACTGTTCCTGTTTTTTTTAAAGTAATACTTTTTCCACCAGTAACCATAAAAACTATTAAACCAATAACAGTTATCAATATCAATACGGCAAATACTAAAACAATATTCTTACTTTTCATAATCATTCTCCGTTTCTTTATTATATTCTTCTAATATTTTATTATAATACTCATCATCCTTACTTCCTTGTAAATTAAAATCATTCTTTAAAATATTAGCAAAATATTTTGACAACTTCTTAGCACCACTTAAATTCAAATGCAAACCAGCATCATAAGTATCTTTACTATAATCAAGATCAATATCATCTATATAATCTAAAAAATTATAGAACTTCAAATTATATTTATTAGCATAGTCTTCGACATAATCATCATACTCTTGATACCAATATGGATATAAACTAGGAGCTTTTATTAAAATTAACTCAATATCATTATCTTCACAAATCATTCGTATTTTATCTAAATATTCTACTACTTTATCATCAAAATCATAACTAGATAATATTCTCTTCGTTGGTAAACTTTCTACGGGCTTTACTCCTTTATTAATAAGAAAACCATTATAAGAAACTTGCTTTTCCTTAAATAAATATTCAAAGTCTTCATGTTTTAATTCACTTATCCGTGAATGATACCTTAAAACGGGAAACACATAAGATAAAAAAGCTTCATCATTTCTTTTAGAAACATTAATCATTTTAATTTTTTCATTAGACCACTTCATCTTATCAATTACTAATCGATTATATGCTTCATTTATTTCTTTTTCTCCATTTCTCAAAGCTCCAACACTTAAGACAACAGTAGATGGTTTTTCATACTTTAAAGTTTCTTCTAAAAGATAGAATGATTGCCATAACATTTGTTGTGCATTTCCACGAACATAAGCTTTAACTCCTGTTTCCTTATACATTTCCATCGGTGATATATTTTCATAAACTTCACAATCACCTAAAATAATCACATCATGATTTTTAGGTACTTTATAATACTCACTTACAAAACTTCCCTCAACCAATGAAGTTTGATATTTAGGAGCAACTAAAATATTAACAAAGATAAATGATATACAAAATACTAAAATTATTAGCAAAGTTTTAACTATTTTCATATCATTACCTCCTAAAAATTACCATATATAAATTCTGATGCATCAAAACCAAATCCATATACTCCAAAAACTATAATTATTAAAACAAAAGTTAATACTATACCTAACCTAAACGTCAAAGATTTACTCGCAAGAAACTCGTTAATTGTGCCTTTCTTATTATCATAAATAAGCAAAATAATTAAAGAAATAATAATTACAACTATATCAAATAATCCTAAATTAATTCCTTTAATAAAACTTAAACTACTCATATTGAAGATATTTTTTAATACTTCTATACCCTCACCAATTGAAGTAGCACGAAAGAAAATCATACTTAATGAAAATAAAGTAAAGGTTCTTAATATTCTAACTATATTACCAAATACTCCACACTTCTTATTAACAAGACCAAGTAAGTCTTCTATTACAATAAAAATAAATTGGAATATTCCTGATGCTAAAATAAACTTTAAAGCTCCACCATGCCAAAATCCAATTAAGAACCACAAGATAAACATACATAAATAAGTAGGTATCTTTTTACCTTTCTTACCAAATTTATCTTTGCATATTTTGGTTAACTTTTGTATTCCAGATGATTTTAATAATGGATAAAAAATATAATTTCTTAACCAATTACCTAAAGTAATATGCCATACTCGCCAAAACTCAGTAATACTCGTCGCTGCAAAAGGATTATCAAAATTCTCTGGTAAAGTAATTCCAAACATTTTAGATACTCCCACAATAATATCAATTGATCCAGAAAAGTTAGTATATAGTTCAAAGGTATATGCAAAAATTGCTAAAACTATATAAAGTCCATTCATACTGCCTAAATTAGCATAAACATAATTAACGAACATCGAAACTCTTGTCGATATAATCAACACTTTAAAAAGTCCCCACAAAACTCTTAAAAATCCATTTAATATATTATCAATCTTCAATGAATTTTTTGTGAACAATTCATCCTTTATTTCACTATATTTAATAAATGGTCCACTTGTTAAAATTGGATAATAAATCATAAACAATAATAATCGTAATGGATTCTTTTCTCCTTCATTACTCCCCCAATAAGTATCTACTATATACCCTATCATAATTAAAGCAAAATAAGAAATACCTATTGGTGCACTAATCTGATGAAGAGGAATATCTAATCTAAATAAATTATTAATTAAAGTAATAAAAAAGTTTGTATACTTTAAATAGCCTAAAATAAGCAAAATAAATAAAATAGCCAAAACACAAATACTTCGACGCTTAGACTTACTAATTAATAAGCCACTTATATAAGCAATTAAGAATATTAAAACAACAGATACAATATTAGTAATAGTTAAAGAATTATAAAATAAGAATATTAAACTAAAAATAAGTAAAGAAACATAACTAACTTTCTTAGGCAATATATAATAAACAAATAAAGATCCAAAGACAAAAAGAAAAAAGATAAAACTAGATATATTCATTATTCTTCAACTAGCTCCATTATGCCTAAATCCCAAGTTAAAAATACTACCCTACTTTGATTAAATAACTTTGCTTCTTTTATTTCACTAATTTGCATCGCGCCTAAACTAATTAATCTTTCGAGTTCACTTTCAATATTCTTTGTACTAAAACACATATGATATAAATAATTTCTTTTTTTAACAATTTTTTCCACCATATTACCACTAATAAGTTCAATTCTTGTCCCATCACTTAAAGTAACCATACAAAGATTAGCATCTTGAAGTTCATCATAAACAATTTCACTTATCTCTTTTATATCTAATACGACCTTCAATTTATCTATTAAAACATTAATATCCTCTGTTGCAATTCCAACATGATGAAATAACATATTCCCACCTACTTAACTCTACTTATAATAATATCAACCATTTCCCCAACATTCTTCATATTAGTAACTTCATTCATATTAAATTTCACATTAAATTCTTGCTCAACAGCAACTAATAAATTAATATGTTCTAGTGAATCCCAATCTTCAATATCATCACTAGTTGTTGCATCACTAATAACAATTGCATCATCATCAAACATATTTCTAAAAACTTGCGTTAATCTTTCATAAACTTCTTCTCTACTCATTATTATCCACCTCTATAACTTTATTTTTATAATCATAATTATCAACATCTAAAATATATGTTTTATTGCCAATCTCATCTTCATTAACTAAATCAAAGCCAAATTCTTGATAGAAATTTGCCACCATCTTATTCTTAAGTGTTGGAAAGTAGTATCCATATATCTTAGTAATATTATCATTCTTACATCTTCTAACTACTTCATCCATCATTGCATATTCCATGTTTCGCTTTAACACACGGCAACTCATAATCCATAAATCAATATGTAACTCATCTAATCTTTTTTCGCCAATTACAACACTTATTAAACCATTATCACCAAATATATCTTTTAAAGTTCCATATAGTTTTAGATAATTATCATTCTTTTTTATACTCTCAATATCAGAAATAGAATATCTTTTTGTTGTTAAATTAAATTGATTACTCTTATTAGATAACTGCGATATTCTCTCTAAATAGATATCTTTAAATGTCTTTATTTCTGCGGTCATTTTAAGAGACTTTAAATAATCTTCATAATTAGCAAATGTCGCCATCATAGCACTTCGTTTAGCATTGTCTTTATATAATTCACTTTTTTTCAAATCTTCCTTAGAGAAGTTTGTAACTTCAAAATATCCATTACGGTCAATCACTCGAATATAATCTTCCGCATTAAGAATATTAGGTGTAGCAATACCATCAACATAAGTTGAAACAATATTCCTTTCAACTGGATTATCATCAACAAAGACAAAACTATCAGCACCAATATTTAATTCTTTTGATATTTCCAATGTATTAATATTCTTATTTTCCCAGTTCGCTTTTATTATAATAAAATCATCTTTCTTAAGTAAACATCCGGGATTATTTAAACCTGCTATTGCATTCTCATAATCATTTTTAGAATTAATATTCAAAAGTACTCCTAATTCTTTATTCTTCTTTAAATACTCTTGAAACTCATAGTATACTTGACCACTTGAGACTTCTGGTCCAACATGTAAGCCATCAGCACCATCATCACCAACAATACCACCCCACAAAGTATTATCTAAATCAAGTACGAAAGCTTTCTTATTTTTACCATAAATGGATTTAATAATATTAGCAATATTAAAAGATAAATAAGGAATTGCATTAACGTCCATTGCATACTTATACATATACCAATAGAACAAATTATGCCATTTATCTAATCCATAACAAGAAGAAACATAATTAATATCATTAATATAAAAATTATCATGTTTCTCAGCATAATCATAAAACATCATATTAATTCTTGAAATAAAATTCATTAAACCATGATAATTACTAACATCTTTATTTCCCATTAAACGGTAATGTGGCCATTCAAAATTATTTTGAATAATAACCGATGAAAACTTATTAGCAAGACTTTCCCATATTGCAACATATCTATTATATTCATTATTTAACTTTTCATCTACATTATCTAAACTATCATTTATACTAGGTTGATTAATTATATTTCTAAATGTTGTATGAATAAAAATAACATCAGGTTTAAACTCATCTAACTCAGTGTTACCAAATAAAGCATCTTCATAATACATATTGTATTCAGATTCATAAAAAATTGGTTTTATCCCATAATTAAGTAAAAATAACTCCAATATATTTTTTATATCATTAGTAGTAGAACCTCCCAAAATAGCAATTCTTTTTTCCAATAAGTCTTCTCGTTCTAACAAGGTTCTTTTAAGTTTTCGCTTATTCGTTATAATATATTGAGGATCAAAAGGATATTCCAATTCTTTCATAAGTTTCACCCAATACAATTATACAATTAAATACCTTTAAATTCAATTTTAATTAATATATAATAAGGGTTAGGTGATAACATGAAAATTGGTTGTGACATTGTTGAAAACAAAAGACTTATTAACAAAAAAAAAGAGTTTATAGATTATATCTTAACAAATAAAGAACAAATTCTATATAAACAATATGGTGAATATTTTTTATTTGGAAGATTTGCTGCTAAAGAAGCTATCATGAAATGTCTTCCTAATACAAAAAAATTAAAATATACTGACATTGAAATATTAAAAGGTCAAGAAGGAGAACCTATCGTAAACATTAATAATATATCTGTATCTATATCTCATGAAAAAGAATATACAATCGCATATGCATTATATGAAGAAAAATAATTGCTTACCACATTTGTGTTGTTTGCATCTTTATTCAAAGAAATAAAGATGCTTTTTTTATTGAATGCATAAAAAAAGTAACATAAAGTTACTCAATATTATCCTAAATATGTTATCTTCGCATATCCATTACCTGAGTTACCTGTCATAGTAGATTTACCATCATGGGTAGGCATTCCTGTATAAGTTCCTTTTACATTAGTCCATTTATATCCTGCTCCATCGATCATTACTGTATCTGTAAATACATAACCTGAATAATGATTTGGTTGTCCTGTATGAATTATATTTGATTGTGTTGATGATTCAGCTATTGCATCGCATCCATTATGTCCTGAGATAAAAGATGATCCTCCACCTGCGCCAGTATTTTCATAAGAAGCACCGCCTCCATAATAACCACCGCCACCTCCTGAGCGATCGTCTCTTGGAACAGGTGAATTTGCGCCTTGAAAAAACGATCCATAATGATTTTCTCCATTACCTAAACCACCTAATATTTGAGTGGCGCCCTTACCAATAAAATGGATTCTATCATTTAAATCATTTGTTCCATCATATCCAAATAGGCCACCAGCATTACCACCTTTTCCTCCTGCAGTTACAATGTGAGTTCTATAAGATCCCGATCCGCCTCCTCCAGCAGCTACCATTATTCTGTCAAATATACTAAATAAACCAGTTCTAATATCTGAGGCGCCACCTCCACCTGAACAAAAATATCCATAGCTTCCATAACCGCCACCATTATACCCACCAGATTTCATATAATTAGAACTAGTAATCAAAGCTCCTCCTGTTCCAACACCACCTACATTCAATAATAAATACATAGCTTTATTTAACGATATTTTTCCAGAAGTATAACCGCCTAATCCACCATAATAAGTAGAATTGTAAGTTCCACCACTAGCTCCCCAAAGTTCAATTTTGTATTCTCCATCACATGGCGTGGTAAATGTTTGCTCTGATCCTGTATAATTAAACTCCCATGTCTTTCCTATATCATATTCACATATCTTCTCCCATTTTGCATGTAAGGTATGATTATCTTTTATTTTAACTAATGAATTATTTTCGACTTTTATATCATCATCAGTATACCATCCAAGAAAAAAATATCCTTTTCTTGTTAGTTCTGGTAGACTTCCATATTCTTCATAATATTTAACTTTTATATCCGATACTTTCTCTTCATACCCTGTATCAAATGATACTATATATTCTTTTTCTTCTACTACTGTATCTCGACTAACTGGTATATAGTTTAATGTACATTTTAATACTAATGATTCATTACTGGTATTTTCTTTTATAAGTTCAGTTATGACATTACCAGTTACTACTTCTCCTGCTTCGATTAAAATACTTTTATCGATGGTTTCACTTGTATAACTTAAGTAGTTATCATAATCAGTTGTACATGTTACCTTTACTTCCATATCATATTGATGTGATTTATTCATGATTGTATAATCTATATTTGATGTTTGATTTAATTCTTCTAATTCATCTGCTGAATATATAAATGACTTACCATTATCTATGATAAATGCTTTATCATTATTTTCTTTATTTAATAATACTTCTTTAAATATGACATCTAAATCACTTTCTAATAACCCTACATCTACTTTACTATTTATTATTAGATTTGTTGTTAATGATGCAAATCCGATTGTTAACATTGTTACTAAAGTTATTAGCATTATTCTATTTTTAGACATAGCAAATCATTTCCTTTCTATATATTCAGTCATCTTTTAATCTATCGATACTAATGTTATCTTGGCATATCCATTTCCTGAACCTACTCCATAATTAATGATATCTCCTAAACTTGTTCCAGCAAATCCAGCTGATCCTCCATAAAGACCTCCGCCTCCTGCTCCATAATAAAGTCTTGTTGCATTGCCATTTGAATTACCATTTGCATAAAATACAGCTCCAGTACTACCAGTTAATAAAGTATTATTTGACTTAGCAGAAATATTACCATTTTTTAAAGCATAAACATCATTTAAATCCATATAGGCATTTCCACCAGCACCTGCTCCTCCACCTGCAACAGCAATACGAGATGTGAGATCATCTAATTTACTTCTTATATCAGTTGCTCCTCCACCTGCTCCACAGTTAACATATGCGGTACTTATGTTTCCATTAAATCTTCCACCATAACCGCCTCCGTTATAGCCACCATTTGGTATAACTGAGCTACTTGCATCTGTACCAGAGCCACCTACAAGAATATAATATAAATCATCTTTACTTAAAGAAATTTGTGAAATAACTTGAGAACCTTTTTCACCTTGAGCACTTTGTTGATGAACACTTCCTATTTTAGAAAAAGAATTACCACCTTTTCCTCCAACAAGTTCTACTTTATAGGTACCATCGACTGGCACAATAAGTGTTTGTTCTGAACCAATATAATTATACTCAAATATTCCTTGTCCGAATGTAAAAACACATTCTCCAGATTCAGCTTTTTTATTATTTCTTATAGTTATTGATTGTTCTTCATAAATTGGAATTTTAGAATCAAAATTTTCTATTGAATAACCATCACTACATTCAACACTAGATAAATAATAATTTTTATTAGGGGTTACTTTCACATTTATTGTTTCATTATAAACTACATTTATACTATTTACTTCACTATTTCCATGCTCATTTGTTTTTATTGTAACAGGATATTCATTTACTTCCCATTTTGCTTTTAAGTTTCTATTTCCTTTACTATCTAAGATAGTTGTTTCGTCTACTTTATTATCTTCTTCATCATACCAGCCTAGGAATGTATATCCTTCTCTTATTGGTTCTTCTAACTTTCCATATTCTTCATTTAAGACAACTGATTTATCATCTACCTCACTTCCACCATTACTATTGAAGTTTAATGAATATGCATATGTTTCTCTACTCGTTGCTGTTACATTTATTGTGCATTTTATTTCGATTGATGTATCTTCTCCGGCATAGGCTTTTATTAACTCTGCATTGATATATCCACTTTTTACTTCTTGAGCTTTAATATTTATTGGTAATACTAATGGTATTTGATTACCATCGAATGATGATGTTACATTAACATATTCACTTGTTTCATTAGTGCAATTTATTTCTACATCAGCATTATATTGAGTACTTGTATTCTTTACTTTATAATTTAGTCTTGAAGCATCACCAACACTAATTAACTTATCTGTTGAAAAAGTAATAGTTTTTTTATCTTCACTGATAGTAGATTTTTCATTCTCTTTTCCATCTAATAAAGATTCAATAAATATTACGTCAAAATCATCTAGTTCTACACCTATTCCAACTTTACCATTTAATACTAAGGTTGTTGTTACTGATGCAAACCCAATAATCAGTAAAAGCATTAATATTATCCACATTGATTTTTTTCGATACATAACACGCCTCTTTCCTTAATACAAGTTACTTTATTGTGACTAATGTAATCTTGGCATAGCCATTTCCTTGTTTAGCACAATTAACTGTTGGCATTGATGATGTACACGTTGTAGATATTGTTTTAGTTGATTCTGCATTTGATGTTTGACAATTATAACAATACATTGCTTTATCAGTTAAAAGTGGATTACCTATATATGATGAACCACCTCCACCTGTATATACACATCCAGTAGTGGTGGAAGCGCTTCCGCCACCGTACCATCCAGAGCCTCCTGTTGTACCTCTTCCAAAAGTACCAAATGTATTTCCATCATATCCAGCATGGATACCACCACTTGTTTGAGTTCCTCCTTGAGCAATATAAAGAACAGGAAATTTATCATTTTGTTTCCTATATGTACCTGCACTACCTGATATTCCGCCAGCATGACCTCCTTGAATATTGACTGACTCATATACTGCTCCGCCTGCGCCTGCACCTGCTACAATTATAACTTGCTCCTTTTGATTTTCAAACAAATATAATAAACCAGAGACCTTTGCTATATGTGTTGCTCCGCCGCCACCTGACATTTGCCAATTCCAAGTAGAATTTAAAATACCATTAGTTCCTTCATTATAAGAATTTTCTATTCCCACAGGACGATTTCCCACATTTATATAAATTGAATTATCTAAATTCAAATATACTTTTCCAACTGAATATGAGCCATAGCCGCCATATCCATATGTACTACCGCCTTGAGCTCCCCATGTTTCTAATTTATATTCACCATCACAAGGAATTACAAATTCTTGTTCTTCACCTGTGTAATCAAACGTCCACTCTTTTCCTACTTCTAGTGGACAAATATATTTCCACTTAGCATTTAGATTCTTGTTTCCTTTTCTATCCAAGATAGTTGTCTCATCTACTTTATTATCTTCTTCATCATACCATCCTAGGAATGTATATCCCTCTCTTATTGGTTCTTCTAGTTCTCCATATTCTTCATTTAATACTACTGACTTATCATCTATAGAAGACCCACCATTACTATTGAACATAAGTGAATATGCATATGTTTCTCGACTTGTTGCTGTTACATTTATTGTACATTTAATCTCAATTGATGTATCTTCTCCAGCATATGCTTTTATTAACTCAGCATTGATATATCCACTTTTTACTTCTTGTGCTTTAATATTTATTGGTGATATTAAAGGTATTTGATTACCATCAAATGATGATGTTACATTAACATATTCATTTGCTTCATTGGTACAATTTATTTCTACATCGGCATTATATTGAGTTGATGTATTTTTTACTTTATAATCTAATCTTGAACTATCACCAACATTAATCAACTTATCTGTTGAAAAGGTAATTGTCTTTTTATCTTCACTGATAGTAGCTTTTTTGTCTTCCCTTCCATCTAATAAAGATTCGATGAATATTACATCGAAATCGTCTAGTTCTACACCTACTCCTACTTTACCATTTAATACTAAAGTTGTTGTCACTGATGCAAAACCTATTATCAGTAAAAGTATTAATATTACAAACTGTCTTTTCTTCATACTATCATCTCTTATTATTGTATCTAGAATCTTTGTCTAACATTGTTGAATAACCAACTGACATCCACGACATGTCAAAACTCAGTTGCATAGATTATAATTTGTCGCATGCTAAACACATTGTTATTATATAAATATTATAACTCAAAATAGCAATTTAGTAAAACTGATAATAGCAAATATGCAAATTTTGAAAATCTGCATGAAAAAATAGTATTGGTGATTAAAAATGGTAGATATGAAAAGATTAGCTGAGATAAGAGAAGATCAAGACATAACTCAAGAAGAAATGGCTAAAATCCTTAAAGTTAAAAGATCAGCTTATTCACTATGGGAATTAGGTATTAACATTATTCCACTAGAATATCTATATAACTATGCTAAATACTTTAATCTTTCAATTGATTACGCCTTAGGCTTAACTAACAATCGCACAAAAGTAATTTACCCAGATATAGATCTTAATATTATTGGTAATAAACTTAAAGACTTGCGAATAAGTAAAAACTTATCTCAAAGAGAACTTGGTAAAAAATTCCAAGTATCTCAAGTATGTATTGGTAAATATGAATTAGGTAAAATTTGGCCATCCACATCTGTAATTATTAAATATTCAACTTATTTTAATGTATCAATAACTGATATATGCAAAGAAAAAAGTGAGAAAATTAGCGCATAATCATCTCACTTTTTTATTTTAATTAATTAGCTGTCGGATATGCAGAACGATCCCATTTTCTTCCTGCCATTGCCCAACTACTAGCTTTTTCATCATCAGTTGCTGGACCTACAATGTGTGACCCTGGTGTCGAATCAAAATGTCGCCAAACTCCATTTATATAAACTAAATTCCAATAATGACTTCCATTAGTTGTTTTAACAACGACATTTTTATAACCCGCAAAATCTAAAGCTTTTTGGAGCAAGAAAGCATGTCCACGACAACTTCCCGATTTAGTAGTTAATATTTGATTTAAAGCATCCAAATCAGATCCTTTAGTATGAGCATAACCAGTATGTGACTTTATATACTTTGTCATCTCTAAAACTGACTTACCTGCTAAATACTTATCATAATAACTTCTTGCAGCCGCTTCTAAATCAGCCATATCGTATCTAACAACAATTTTTCTCTTCTTTGTCGTAACATTATTTGAAAGATCTTTGGAAGTATAAATAGCGTAATATGTTCCTGAGGCATTTAAGTTAACTTTAGAGGTATCAACACTAAACTCCATTTGTCCATCACGTTTATCTATAGCTTTAACATTAGCCTTAAAATCAATACTAGATCCTTTATCAACAGTCAAACTAGTTAGTCCTGAAAAAACTGGACCTCTATTATCTGCTTTAACTGTTAATTTAGCAGATTTAGTTACCTCATTACCAGAGCTATCTTTAGCCGTAACTTTGATCTCATATACTCCAAGTTTCTTAAAATCAAAATTAGCATCATAAACTAATTCCACATCTCCTGAAGCATCCTTAACACTTTTTACAAACTCTTTATTTTCTTTTTCTTTATCACCCAAATAATAAGTTAAATCTCTAAGAACTAAATCTGGTGGTGTCGTATCAACAATGTCTATCCCTAAGTTATATTTTATTCCATCGACCTCATAAGTAATATCTTGTCGCCCTAATTTTTTAACATCAACACTTGCTAACACTTTGCTTTTAATCTTATTATAATCGCTAGGATTTATAATAAATTCTTGCGCTAGTAATTTCTCACCATATTCATGTTTAATATAATCATTAGCAAACTTAACTTCCATCGTACAAGTCTTACTCGTTTTATTGCCATATTTATCAACTACATCAATATTAATATCATAATTCTTATAGTCTAACTTACCATCAATTACTTGATCAGTTTTCACCTTATAATCTGACTTGTCTTGAACACTCTCAATAAAATCGAAAACATTTAATTCATAATTAGATCCAACCACAATATCTTTAAACTCCACAACTGGAGCCGTAGTATCAACAATATAAAGTTTTGTTAAAACTTTCATATCTTGATAACTAAATTCAATATCATAAACTCCAACTTTAGTTAAATCTAAAGCTTCAATATCTGTTAAACAAACAGTTTTCTTGCGATACATCTTAGATGTCACGAAAGCATTTAAATCAAGTTCTTCCGTTCCTAGTTCAATTGTAACATTTTGAAACTTTGGTCGAAATAAAACAAATGAACAAATAAGATTAATAATTATAAATACTAAAGTAATAAATAATATTTCTAAATCTGATAATATATACTTCGTACTTCTCATAATTACTCAAAGATATAAATATATTCAATAGATTTAACTACATCATCTTCCATATGAAACATTACTCTTACACCATCTTTATCATATGTATATGTTGCAGAAACACTATCATCAACATCAGGATAAGCTTTTTTTACATCATCTTTAGAATCACCTATTTTTATTCCCTCATTAGTCTTAACAGAATCATTTAAGAAATAAACGGAATATACTACTTCTTTATCACCATAATCATTTGTTGTAATTTCAATATTATCATATTTATAATTATTATCATTACCATCAATTGCACAACTAGGAACAACTGTTATTTCAGCTTCCTTTTTTATTTTATCTTTTTTAAAATTAACACCTGGAGTTATATCAACATTTTCATATTTTAATCCAAAAGTTTCTTTTTTATTACTCTTGCTAGTTTTAACATCATCACCGTTTCCTGAGAATAAGAAAACACATCCAACAATAACTACCAAAGCAACTATAACAGCTATAATTATTTTTTTCATTTACTACCACACCTTTACTATTAAAAATTATATCACAACATAAAAAAAATTAGAACTTTTTTTAATAAGTATTCTAATTTTTATCACCATATTTTATACCCAAATATCATTTTCATCTAGTACAAATTCATATAGATGAGTAGGTCGATAACCTTTATCACTTATTACTTTTTCGGTTTCCTTACAATACTTCATAATCTTCTTACGGAAATTAGATTTATCAACACTAACATTCTTAATCATTTCATAAATAGTTCGCACATCTTCTAAAGTAAAATACTTTGGTAAAAACTTAAACATAATATCTGTGTAATCCATCTTGGAAGCTATTTGTTTATAACTCGTTAATACTTCAATTAAATTCTTCTCAAGCACTAAATCATCAGTTTTAAATACGTGATAATACTCCAAGTTATTATAGTTCTTCTTAACTTTCGTATTATATTTTATTTTATAATCAGCAAATATAACTTGTTTATTAGTAATCACTTCAAAATCAACTAATTTATATCCACTATCTAATTTCTTAATATTTTCAATATTCGTTATTCCTAAGTATATTACATTAACTCCCGAATCATAAAACTTAGTCTCTCCTAAAGTATAAACTTGTTCTAAATGAAATATATCGCTACCAATAATATTTTTTATTTTCTCACGAATTGTATCTTTTAAAGATAACTCCTTATTAAAATTTACTCTAACCAAGTTATTATGTTTATCAACTAATACTTTTAACTTCTTAATATCGTTTTTTCGTTTATTTTCATTTTCAACACTTTCTAAAACGAAGAAACAACAATCAATATTAAATTTCATTAAAACACCACATTTCTAATTGTTATATCAATTATATACCATATTTATATAAAATAATTATTTTTATGGCTTCAAAGTTCTAGATTTGACATTATCTCGAGAATTATATTGCAAAATAGTATTAAAAATTAAATCAATTTGTTCCTCCAGTGATTTATGTGTACAATCAACTAAAAATAATTTATCATGCAACATATCATTTGCTTGCATATACTCATAAGTACTTACATATAATCCATTATATTGAAATGCCTCTAAATCATATTCCGATATAACTTCTCTTTTATTAATACGCTCTTCTAAATCTTCTTGACTATTATTAACTAAAAAGATAATACATTTATCACCCGCTAATAAATAATCTTCAATTGCTTTTGCTCTAACTTCCATTGGAATATCAAAGAACATATATTTAGATACATACTCAATTGAACGATCCTGACAAATAATTCCCTTCTTAAGTAAAGCATCTATTGATACTGACTTACCAACTCCATCAGTTCCTTCCATAATAGTGTTATTCGATATCACTTTGCCACTAGCAATAGCCTCATCACTAAATATAACTTCATCACTTACATCAACAAAGCCCTTTGGTAAATTATACCTTTCTAAATTATCTCCAATTATTCTTACTAAAGTCATCTTTATAGGTTCTAAAATATTATCAATTATTACTCTATAGTTATCATCGATGTAATATTCACGACTTATCATAAGAGATCCTGAAGCAAATTCTTTTACTTTTTTCTCTTCTGTAACTTTCTTTAAAGTATCCAAATACTTTTGATAATTATCATCTTTAGTTGGTATATACTTTCTCTCAGTCATTATCTATCGCCTCTTACATAATGTATTATATACTATATGTAAGAAACTGTCAACCTACTTTTAGTTAAACAAACTATAAATAAAAAATACCATTAACTTAATGGTAAATTCTTATACATTTTACTTAAAATAAAATCTGCAATAAAGATAACCGTTATAAAGCATGTTACATACTTTATATATTTAAAATCAACACTTTCGAAAATTTTATTAAACTTCGGTAAAAACAAATAATTTAAAACTAAACCAGCAATTCCAAAGGATACTACGCCCAGTAAACAAACATAGCCTTGAATATTTAAAAACATCCCCTTATAATCCCACATTGGCTTATGTAGTACTTTATCTAAAAATAATCCTGTAAAGTATTCTAAAGTACCACTTAATAAAGCTGAACTTAAAAACAACCAAATAGGTTTATCCTTCAAGGGATGAAGAAAATAAAGTATTACAGCACCTATTCCATAAATAGGAATCCATGGTCCAAACAAAGATCCCGTATTAATAAATTTATGTTTAGTTATAAAATACACTATTGTTTCAATAACTTTTCCAACAAAAGATCCAATAAAAAATATTAATAATAAATAACAAATCTTTTCCATTAATTTCATATTCATAAATATCACTAATTGTAGTATGCTCAAAATCAAAATATTTATGAATTAAATTTATTATTTTAAAATCTATTCTTTATAAGTTCATACAAAGCAGCATCAGCTGGTGCTAAATCAAACTGACCTATCTCTTCAAAATCGACAAGTGCATATTCGGTATGTTCTGCATTAATTTCAATATCTTTTGATTTACTAATACAATGATATAATTTCAAATGAATACTACGATTAGGATAAACTTGAGTATATTCAGCTAAATATTCCTTAACTGAAACATTGATTCCAATCTCTTCTAAGATTTCTCTTTTAATTGCTACATCTTCTTCCTCTTGATCTTCAATCTTTCCACCAGGAAACTCCCATTTACCAATTGCTGGTGCATCACCATAAGTTCGTTTAGCAATTAAATACTTTGAATCAACTTGAATTAAACCAGCTACTACTTCTATCATTTTATCACCTAATTTTATCTTATCATTAAATATTATCTTTTACAAATGTTTTACTAACCAACTAAATAATACTAACTAATTATTCTTATTTATATTATAATTATCTTAGGTGAAACTAATGAAACAAGAAATAAATTATAAATCGCAAGATGGAATAACCAATATCCATGCCATCATTTGGAAACCAACTACAGAAGTAAAAGCCATCGTACAAATATCACATGGTATGGTTGAACATATTAACCGCTACGAAAATTTAGCCTATGAATTGAATAAGCATGGCATCCTAGTTTGTGGAAATGATCACTTAGGACATGGATTATCCATCACCTCGCCAAATAATTATGGCTACTTTTGTAAGAAAAAGCAAGATGAAGTATTAGTGAGTGACTTACACGAACTAACTAACATCATAAAAAAAGACTATCCAAACACACCTTACTTCTTACTCGGACATTCAATGGGTTCATTTATTGCTCGAAATTATATTGAAGTCTACAGTGAAGATTTAACAGGTTCAATAATTGTAGGATCAGGTTTTAAATCAGGTATTGTAACAACTTTTGCCAAAATAGTAACCGGGATCACTCAATTTTATCATCATGGTTGGTACTATCGTTCACCATTCCTTTATAAACAAACTAATGGTGGATTCGCAAGGAGATTTGAAGAAGGTAAAGAAAATCCCCATTGTTGGTTAACTACTGACCAAAGTATCATTGATGCTTATAAAAATGACACAATGACTAATTTCAAATTTACTTGTAATGCCTATTATGGATTATTTACATTAATCAAAAAAGCATGTAGTAAAAAATATTGTAAAAAAATAAGAAAAGATCTACCTATTTTAATTCAATCTGGTAAAGATGATCCAGTTGGTGACTTTGGTCAAGCTATTTATAAAATCGAAAAACTATATAAAAGTGTTGGCATTAAGGATGTTAAAATAAAAATATATAATGGTATGCGTCACGAAATACTAAACGAAAAAAATCGCGTATTAGTTATTAATGACATTGTTAATTTTATAAAAGAGAAGGCAAATTAAAAAGAGAAACCCTTCTCTTTTTATAATCCCAAAATATAAGTAGCAATTTGAAAATAAACCACTAAGCTACAGGCATCAACAATAGTTGTAATAAATGGACTAGCCATAACCGCTGGATCGAAACCAATTCTTTTAGCAATCATTGGTAACATACATCCAATTGATTTAGCTATAATAACCGTAATACAAAGAGTTAAACAAACTGTTAATGCTACTAAAGAGCTAACTTGATCAATCGTAATCATTTTAATAAAATTACATATTGCTAAGACAATTGAACAGAGTAAAGCAATTCTCACTTCTTTATAAAGAACTTTAAAGATATCTTTAAACTTAATGTCGTTTAATGAAAGAGCTCTTATTATACTAACACTGGCCTGTCCTCCAGCATTTCCACCAGTATCCATAAGCATCGGAATAAACGCTGTAAGAATCGTATATGATGATAATTGACTCTCAAAACTTTGAATTATTCCACCCGTAAAAGTTGCTGATACCATTAGCAATAACAACCAAGGAATTCGTGCTTTAAAAGTTTCAAAAACTCCTACTTTAGAATATGGTTTATTATTCGGAATAATTGCTGCCATTTTCTTCATATCTTCTGTTGCTTCTTCTTCTAAAACATCCATAACATCATCAATAGTTATAATACCTACTAAGCGTTTTTCCGAATCAACTACTGGCATTATTGTCACATCATATTTTTGAAAACACTTCGCGACATCTTCTTGATCAGTTGAAGTATGAACAAATATTTCATCTTTATGACATATATCCTTTATCAAAGATTTATTATCGTAAAATAATAAATCTTCTAATTTTACACTTCCTACTAAGATTCTTTTTTCGTCTACTATATAACAAGTATTAATAGTCTCATACTCATCCTTTTCACGTTTTAATTTACTTATAGCTTGTTCAATAGTCATATTCTCTTTAAATTGAGAATATTCCACTGTCATAATTGAACCTGCAGAATCTTCTTTATAGTTCAAAAGCTTATTAATATCTTTTCTCGTTTCTTCACTACAATTCTTTAATATTTTATCAACTAAATTAGCTGGCATTTCCTCTAATATATCCGTAGCATCATCAGCTGGCATTTCATCAATTAAACCAACAACTTCACGATCCGATAAAAAACTTAGTAATTCACTTGCTACATCAACATCTAATTCTGCAAAAACATCAACTGCCTTATCTTTTCCAATAAGTCTAAATACAGTAGCTAATTCATGCATTGGTAACTCACTTAGTATTTCTGCCAAATCAACTTCATTGATCTTATTTATTACCTTTTTTAACTCTTTATAGTCTTTCTCTTGAATAAGACTCTTAACTTTATCAAACATATGATACCTCCAAAAATGATTTTTATATTATAACGACTCTGTAAATAATCCATAAAAATCACTCCCTTCGGTTCTTCTTTATTGATTATAGCAAGAAATAGTTCAAAAAAAAAGATTTAGTTAATAACTAAACCTTTTTCTTATTTGTTGTCTTTGTGTTCTTTGTTGTTGTAGACTTGTTGTTTTTCTTAGCTGTATTAGTCTTTTTTGTTGCATTAGCCTTAGTTGCTGGTTCTTTTGTTTGAGTCTTAGCTGTAGATTCTTTCTTAACTTCTTTTTCTTCTACAACTTCGTCATCTTCGTCATCTTCATCGTCTTCATCATCATAGTATTTATTTTTACTACTACATACGATTAAAACGATTATAATTACTACTGTAATTGCTAAGATTACCATTCCAACGATATTATTACCTTTTTTATCTTCAGAATTTTCCTCTTTAGTACCAGTAATTTCTCCCTTACCAATACCATCAACTACATCGACATATTTTGAATCGTTACTAGCATTCTTAATAGCTGTTTTAAGTGTATCTTTAGCAGAATCACCAAAACCTTCATAATAATTATCCCCAATAACATAGAATGGAACACCATCTATTTTTACTCCAAAATACTCTCCTACTTTTTCCCATAATTGGTAATTAGTTTGACTAGTTTGTACATCATAATCTACTACATTAAATAATTTTTTATATTCCTTATCTTCTTTAAGTTCATCTAAAAAAGTATGTAAATCCGCACAATGTGGACAAGTAGGACTATAGAAAACATATACATTAACAGCACCATCATTAACTTGAGCAGTTGTTGTTGTCGTAGTTGTTGTAGTCTTTTTCTTAGCCGCGTACACACCAGTAACTGGAACTAATAACATCATTGCAACTATTAATACACAAAATAACTTGCATATTCTTTTCATAACCATTTTCCTCCTTCTAATACTAAAATAATTATATCATACATTTACGTAAATAGTATATTTTTTTGCAAAAATAAAACAAAGACGAATCTTTGCTTTATAAAACTGATGAAGTAGATAGTCCAAGTGGAAGTCCAATAACTGACCACAATAGCAATAGAACTAACCACATACATAAAATTACTACGATATATGGAAGTAATACTTTAATACATTTTAATATACCTACACCATCTTTATCATATTTTTCTAAATAGGCAACATAAAGAACAAAGTAAGCCATAACTGGTGTTAATGGATAGAAAATACTACTACCTACCACAAATACCAATTGAGCAAATTCAGCAGAAAAACCACTACTCATCATCACTGGAACAAAGCTTCCACTCATAATTCCCCAACGAGTTACAAAGTCTGGCCTCAATATTGTTGATAACATACTAAATAATAATAATAGTATTATCAAAGGTATTCCCGTAAAAGTTGTATTACTAATGATATTGGCAAAAATTGCTGTCACAAGAGTTCCAATATTTGTATATTTAAGTAAAGAAATAAACATACTAGCAAAGAATATTAAAACAATTACTCGACCAATACCATCTATTGAATGTGATAAATAATCACATATATCACGATGATTTTTAATTGATTTAGTACCTATACCATACAACACACCACATATAAAGAATAAGAATGTAATGACAAAGACAAATCCATCATTAAAGAAAGATTCATAGCCAAATAACTTATCAATATATCGAGCTTGAGAGTAATCTAATAAATTACCTCCAAACGGAACATTTGGAATAATATTATATATAAATACTAATAAATATATAAAAGCACCAATACCTGCTAAAATAAGTCCTCGTTTTTCTCTTCTTGTTAAAGAATCTTTATCTTGAACTATTTCTTCCTCATCATCTTCATATTTACCTAACTTCGGAGCAATAATCTTCTCAGTAACATAAGTAATTAAAGCTGCACCAATTAAAACAGCTGGTATCATAACAAACAAGAAACAAGCACTACGAATTGAATAAGTATTAGAAATAATTCTTGCTGCATTTTCTGTCGCTGTAATCAATGATGAATCAACACTACTAATAAAAATATTCATTCCATATCCTAAAGATAAAGAGGCAAATGATGATATTATACCAACCTTCGGATTTCTTTTACCATATTTAAACAATAAAGCTGATAAAGGAATAAATATAACGAAACATAAATCTCCAACAATAGATGCTAAAATACACATTAAATTAAATACAAAAGTAACTACTCTCCTCGATAAATTCTTGGTTAATACAAAGAAAACTGAATCCAAGAATCCGCTTCGATCCATTATACCTATTCCGATAAGTACAATAAGTAACATACTTAGTGGAGCAAAACTAACAAAATTAGCTACCGTATTAGAAAATATATACTTAATACCACTCAAATTCAAAAGTGATTCAACTGTAACTAAAGTAGATTCATAACTACCAGTTTTTAAATTAATTTTATTATAAGTAACTGATGCATCAAATACATCTAATATACCACTTAGAATAACCACAAATGCCGTAAGCAATAAGAAAGACATTATCGGATGCAATAAAATTCTATCTCGTAATTTTTTAAACTTTTTCATCGATAACTCCTTTCAATTTTTTCTTAAACTCTAATCTATCCATCATAATCTCACGATTACAATGAATACACTTAATCTTTATATCAACACCTAATCTTGTAATAAGCCACTCATTTGTTCCACATGCATGAGCTTTCTTCATAACCACTTTGTCATTTAATTTAAATTCTTTATCCATTGTGCACCTCAAATTGTTGATATGGAATCTTTATATGATTCTTATCAAACTCACTTTTAACTAATCCAAGTATTTTTCTCTTAAATGTATAACGATCTGTTGAATTACAAAAAGCTTTAATTAGATAATCTACAGAAGAACTTGATAATGAATCAATTCCTAATATTTCTGTTTTATCAGTCGACATATCCCAAGAATCAATTATCTCACATACACCCTCTAAAACCTTTTGAATTTTCGCATCTTTCTCTTCATAAGCTGTTGGAATAGTAATTAAAAGAGTGGAATTCTTTTGGCTTAAATTTTGAATCTCTGATATATTACGGTTTGAAATTACATACACTGTACCATCAGCATTTTTAATTTTCGTATTTTTTAAACCAAATTCAATTATCTCACCAGTAAAACCATTATAAGTAACTAAATCACCAATAACAAAATAATTATCCATTATAATGTTACATCCCATAATAATATCTTTTAAAGCATCTTGAATAGCTAAACCTCCAACTACTCCAACTACTCCTAAACCAGTAATCAAAGCTGAAACATCAAGACCCCATACGCTTAAAACGATTAGTAAAGCAATAATAATAAATATATATTTTATAACATTTTCTGCTAATATTACAATCGTATTTCGTCTTTTTACTTCAATTGATTTAGAATTCTTATTAACTAACTTTTTAACTATTCTTTGAGAAGATTTTATAATTAAAAAGGTAACACATAAAGTTATTACAGGAACAAAAAACTTATAAGAAGAAATCAATGAATAAATTAAATCTAAAAAATTAGTTGGCTCTTGCATATTATTCACCTATTTCTATATTTAAAATCTCCATAATTCTGTCTAAATCCGAATCACTATCAAAAGGAATTGTAATTTTTCCCGAACTAACTAAAACTTTTGAACCAATTACTTCTCTTAAAGTACGTTCATATATACGATGACGAGGATTTGCATCAACTGATTTAAGAATCGGTTTTTTCTTGGCCAAATTATCAGTTCGTGAAATACTTTCCAACTCTCTAACACTTATAGCATCATTCATAACTTTATTACTTAAAGCTATAATTTGTTCATTATCTTCAAGTTTGGATAATACACGCGCATGACTCATCGAAATATCACCTTTAATGACATGTTCTTGAACAACTTGAGGTAAATTAAGCAAACCAAGTAAATTAGTAATATGACTTCTACTCTTACCAAAACGTCTAGCAACTTCTTCTTGTGTCATATTAGTTTTCATCATAAAATTCTTGAATGCTTGCGCCTCTTCAATTGGACTTAAGTTCTCTCTTTGAATATTTTCAAGAAGAGCAATTTCCATCATCGCTTGATCATCAAATTCTTTTATAATAGCTGGAACACTAGTAAGTCCTGCTAAAGCAGATGCTTTAGTTCTTCTCTCTCCGGCAACAAGTTCATATCCTTTAATACTCTTTTTTACAATTATTGGTTCAAAAACCCCGTGTTCTTTAATTGAATCTGCAAGTTCTTGCAAAGCCGTTTCATCAAAGTGCATTCTCGGTTGATATGGATTACTTCGAATCTCTTCAATTGGAATCATTTTTATATCCGATTCGGGAGTCGACGCTACAACTTCTTTTTCAAAAGTTTGAAAATCTAATTGTTCACTATTAAATAACTGTTCTAATCCTTTACCTAATGCTTTTCTATTATTTGTTTGATTCATCTCTATCAATAACCTCCTTCGCCAAGTTATTATAAGCCTCTGCAGCTCTACTTGTAGGATCATATTCATTGATTGGTTCACCATGAGAAGGAGCTTCAACTAATCTAATTAAACGAGGTATAATTGTATTAAATACTTTTTCATTAAAGAATTTTCGAACTTCTTCAACAACCTCTAAACCTAAATTAGTTCTTGAATCTAACAATGTTAATAAAACACCCTCTATTTGTAGTCTTGGATTTAACCTTGTTTGTGTCATTATTATCGTGTTAAGTAATTGAGTTATACCTTCAAGAGCAAAAAATTCACATTGAACTGGTATAATAACTGAATCACTTGCAACTAATGCATTCGTCGTTAAAAGTCCTAAACTAGGTGGACAATCAATAATTATATAATCAAATTTTTCTCTTATCGGACTTATGACATTTCTTAATTGTTCATTCATCTTAAAATCCGCATTATCATGTGTCATCTCTATTAATTCAATATCAACACCCGCTAAATTAATTGTCGCTGGCATCACATATAAATTTGTAAACTTTGTCTTTATAATTGCGTCTTTTGCTTGAGTACTTCCATTTAAGCAATCATAAACACTAGCAGTTATATCACTTTTATTAATACCTAAACCAGTAGAAGTATTACCTTGGGGATCTAAATCAATCAAAAGTGTTTTCTTACCTAATTTACCTAAAGAAGCAGACAAATTAATACTAGTTGTAGTCTTACCTACACCACCTTTTTGATTAACCAAAGATATTACTTTTACCATTAAAATCACTGCTTTCTATATATTTTGTCTACATGTTTAATTATATCATATATTTTATCTAAAAATAAACCAATAAAGACTCAAGAATTACAAGTTCCCTCGACTCCTTCTTCGAAAATGACATCTTTATAGTCGCCAATACCAACCGAACTTATATTAACAACTCCTTTATTACAAGAATAGTAATAAAATCTTCCATCTTCAATATTTGGATATATACCTTGATAAAGAGTATCGCCATATTTATAACCAGTAATGACATTTGCAACACTTCCTAAGGCATTCCCCTTTCGATCAAAGAAACGAGCATTACCAGAATATACACCAACATAATTATTAACCAAAACAACTAAATCATCACTAAAATAAATATAAAAATCTTTACCATTTTTAAAGTAATTATCATTATCATTAGAATAAGTAAATAATGGATATAAAGAATTATTCTCTTTCATTAAGGCACTGCCTTCAATACAATTATCATTATTAGTATCATAATTTGTACACTTAAAGTTAAATTCAACCCCATGGTAATAAGTTGTCAAATCATAATTACCTAAAAAAGATAAAGTGTCAATAATTTGATTTAAAGACGCACTAAAGTTGCTTACCTCTTCAAGCTTCACTGGCTTTTTATTTTCTTCGTTATTATCAATAACAACTTGTGTAGTAACTTGACTATCATTTTCTGAATAACTAGTTGTTGTTGTTATTGTCGTCATAGGATTTGCTTTTTTTTGTGGTTCAGCCATATTTATTAAATAAAACATAAAGAATAACGAAACTACCAAAACAATAAGGACAGCTATATAATTTTTTTTATTACTTTTACCCTCTTTATTCATCTTATTCACCTTATGATAATTATAACATAAAAAATTCTACTTTTCAGTAGAATTTTTAATAGCTTCTTCAAGTTCTTCATCGCTCATCTTTGTATAACCTTTAATACCAAGTTCTTTAGCTTTTTCTTTTAAAGATTTACTAGGATCTTCTGATGAAGTAATTTTTCCTGTTGAAACAAGTTCTTCAATTTCTTCTTTCGTAATAGTTTCTCTTTCAATCAAAGTATCTGCAATAAGCATAACTAATTTCTTATTTTCTTTTAAGATCTTAGTTGTTTCTTTATAACAATCATTAACAATTTTTCTAACTTCTTGATCAATCTCAAGAGCAACAGCATCAGAGAAATTCTTTGACTTATTATAGTCTCTTCCTAAGAACACACCTTCACTACGATCCTCTAATTGAACAGGTCCTAAATCAGACATACCAAATTCAGTAACCATTGCACGAGCAATTTTTGTAGCTCTCTTAAAATCATCACTAGCGCCTGTAGTTGTCTCGCCTAAGAATAATTCTTCCGCAACACGTCCACCTAATAAACCAGTAATTTGCGCAACTAACTCTTTCTTAGTTGTAACGGCCATCTTCTCTTCACTAGGTAACATCATTGTAAATCCACCAGCTTGACCACGTGGAATAATTGTTATCTTATGAACATCATTAGCATCTTCTAATTTTAAACCAACTACTGCATGTCCAGATTCATGAATAGCAACCAATCTCTTTTCTTTATCAGTAATTTTTCTTGTTGTCTTAGCAGGTCCCATTAATACACGATCTGTAGCCTCATCTATTTCACTCATCGTAATATTACTTTTATTTCTTCTAACAGCTAGTAAAGCCGATTCATTAAGTAAGTTTTCCAAATCAGCTCCACTGAATCCTGGAGTACGTTTTGATATATTCTCTAAATTAACAGATGGTGCAAATATTTTGTCTCGAGCATGAACTTTTAATATTGCAAGTCTTTCCTTTTGATCAGGTAAACTTACAGTTACTTGTCTATCAAATCTTCCTGGTCTAAGTAACGCTGGATCTAATACATCTGGTCTATTTGTAGCAGCAATAATAATAATACCTTCATTTGCTCCAAAACCATCCATCTCTGTAAGTAATTGATTTAGTGTTTGTTCACGTTCATCATGACCTCCACCTAAACCAGTACCTCTTTGACGACCAACAGCATCAATTTCATCAATAAATATTAAACATGGTGCTGTGTGTTTAGCTTGTTTAAACATATCTCTAACAC
>JAAGKN010000606.1_pt1 | contig 97113 bp, 93 predicted proteins | sample 6206371 | NCBI WGS metagenome assembly JAAGKN01 (sample SAMN11533720, study PRJNA540317) | gut metagenome | isolation source: fecal pellets from male and female animal of same cohort | host: Peromyscus leucopus | place: USA:CA | collected 2017 | reverse complement strand
ATTTCATTTTACAATTTACCGCTAAATATTCTCCTGATTGAAGGTTAAAAAGATAGGTCAACCGCAGGTTCAGTGAGCGGAGTCGAACGGCTAATAATTTCGGGCTCCGAAAGGGCCCGTATAAAAATTTTTCGACGCATAACAGCCTGCAAACGGCGTCGTTATGCGGAAAAATCGCATTTCACAGCGTGAAATGCTTAAGTGGACGTTGGTATTTTTCTCTTTTTTGTATTCTAGCATAGATGTTAATTTTTAGCAATAAAATATACTAGATATATTATAAACTTGTGCTATAATGGATAGTCAATAGAATTAAACTTTTGTGAAAAGGGGTTAAATCGTTATGCTGCATAGTTCTAAAAGCCAGCTTGAAAAAAAGCTAAAAGCCACTGAGGCACAAATCCGTGTTACGAAGCAAGAACTTGATCATGTCGGCGCAGAAATGCAAAAACTGAAAGAGCAGGAGAGAACCATGAAGTTAATCCGCATCGGAAAAATTTGTGAGGATGCAGGCGTCCTTAACGACTATAATGCAAACGATTTGTATATGTGGCTTGTCTTAGGCCGTGAATACGTCTGCCATCGTCAGCCGCTCAATAAAATATTTTTCCCCATGCAGGATGCGGGGGCATAAAAATTTACTCCGGCTATTAACAAAACTTTTCATTCTCTACAGATTATTTAACAGAAAGGAAGATTAAAAATGTCATTAACTTTAGAGCAGCGAATTAAAAGGTTGGAGCTAAAAAAAGAAAGATTAACGAATCAACTGAAAGCTTGCGTGCAGGAAATTGATAAGCTGAAAAATTTGCAAAGAAAAGGAGCTGCGTGGAAAAATGTGGTGATCACCGCGCTGGAAACTTGCTTTGAGCAGCTTACTCCAGAAACTGTACCTTCAGAGGAAGTCGCAAAAGCGATGGTTGAGGCTCTTATCACGAAATCTGTTTCTGTTAATCAGAAAGTTGATAAGCTGAAATCTGAAAAACCGAAACCGGAGGCACCAACACCCGAAGAAAAGTTAGAACCGAAAGAAAAGGAAAAACGTAAATCAGATGAGCCGGTGAAGGGAAAAGAACCGGATGCTCCAGAAAGAGATGATCGGGAAATAATATCAGAGACAGTACCAGCCAAAGAACAAAAATTGGATACGCAGATAGCCAACCGTCAACTGCGTGAGGGAAAACCTGATGATTCGCCGAAAGGGTCTTTTTGGAATAAGCAACCCCGCTGGGAAGCTCCTGACGCATTCTAACAATGGATGCAAAACCTTTTTTGAAATGGGCAGGGGGCAAAGGACAGCTGTTACCTGAAATCCGAAAATTTTATCCTTCTCCTGCGGACAGAAAAATTAAATACGCCGAACCCTTTGTGGGGGGCGGCGCTGTTCTTTTCGATATTCTGAACGGAAAAAATTTTAAGCCCAGGGAAATTTACATAGGCGATGCCAACTCCGAATTGATTAACGCCTATCGCATTGTACGAGACAATATAGAAGAATTAGTTGCGGCATTAAAAATAATGGACGATGAATTTCTGTCTCAGTCTGTTGATCGAAAATCCTATTTTTTAAATAAGAGGAATCGTTTTAATAAACTGATGACGGTAAAGAAATACGAGATCGAAAAAGCGGCGCTTTTCATCTTCCTTAACAAAACGTGTTACAACGGCCTTTATCGAGTGAACAGTAAAGGTCTGTTTAATGTTTCTTTTGGAAGATATAAAAATCCGGTTATTTGCGATGAGAAAAACTTACTGGCGGTCAATGAAAAGCTTCAGCGGGTGAAAATTTCTTATGGAAGTTACCAGGTGGCGGATGATTTTATTGACGAGAAAACCTTTGTTTATTTTGACCCACCATACCGGCCAATTACAACAACTGCAAATTTTACTTCCTATACTAAAGAGCGATTTGACGATGCCGCTCAAATTGAGTTGGCCTCTTTTGTAAATTGAGTTTGTCAGAGGGGCGCAAGAATTGTTTTAAGCAATTCTGATTCAGACGATGGTTTTTTCGACCGGATTTACTCTTTATATAATATAGAAAGAGTTTGTGTGCGACGGAATATCAGTTGTAAAGAACGCAAGCATATCAAAGAGTTGCTTATTTCCAATGTGAAATCCGCCGGTATTTTCCGGGGGGGGGGGACAGATGAAATGTTGACGTTACCAATAAAAGCAAAATGGTTTGAGATGATCCGGAGCGGAAAAAAGAAAGAAGAATATCGCCGTCTTTGTCCTTATTACGAAAAACGGTTTCGCAATCTCGGATTATTTGTGCCTAATCAATCCACACTCTTGCAATTTAGAAATGGGTACTCGGCACAATCGCCCTCATTTATCGCCGAGGTCAAATTAACTATTGGCTGCGGAAGGACTGAATGGGGAGCAGTGTCCGGTGAAAAATATTTTATCTTATCAATTTTTAAACTGAACCCTATATCTGAAATCGCTAAATGCTAAATACCAAAGTCAATAGAATTAAACCATTAGGATCATAAGTCCTTTTCCTTTTCGTTAAGATATTTCAAAAAATCCCACGCTTGCTGTACATTTTCGGGCGGGCTGGATATTAAATCGAAAAGCAGTTGGGCAGGGAGGCCGCCATCGTAATTAGCCATTCTTTTAATCGTTCTGTCGGAAACAGGTCCGAACAGTTCAGCAATTGAAGCGTTAAAGAATACGGCCATTTTAGCTAAAAGCTCTTGGCTTGGTGTTCTGCGTCCAGATTCGCACATAGAGTAGTAGGGGGTCGAAACGTCAAATATCTCCGCTACTTGTTTTTGCGTTAGCCCTCGTTGTTTACGCAGGAACATAAGTTTATTCATCATCTTCACCCTTTTCTGATGATTTTTTTCGTAGGTGCCTTAAATAATCCCAAGCACGATCTACATCTTCTGCGGGGCTGGTCAAAATATCCTGCAAGAGGGCAGTGGGAACAATTTGATAGGAAGCGCTTCGTCTGGGGGAAGCTTCAAATAACTCATCTATTGGCATCTGATAAAATTCGGCAAGTTTCTGCAAAGGTTTAGTGCCTAATCTTTTCATACCAATTTCACATTGGGCATAATGAGCCGGGGAAATTCCGATCTGCGTTGCCACCTGCTTTTGCGTCAACTTCCTTTGATTTCGCAATGCTGCCAGCTTTGTCATCCTGAATCAACTCCCTTCATATTTAGTATAACTGCCAACCTTATTTTTTTCTACTTATTTTTTCTCTTATTTATGTTGGCTTTATATAAGATGAAATTTGGGACTTTTTTCAACCTATTTTACTAATAGGCTGATTTGATAAATATATTTTGCTCGTAACTTGTCGGCATAAGCGCGCCATAGTTTTTAATTTATCTAACATGAAACAGTACCCGGCATTGCAGGAGAAATTGAAAAACTAATTAAGAATATACTAAAACAAGCCCCGATTTTTCGCTGGGGCCTGTTTTCTCTCTTTATTTTGGTGCCGATTTGGTGCCGGAGGGGTTAGAAAAACTCAGTTACGAGCATTAACAACTATTTTCAATTAAGAATGAGAATTCCGATTAGAAGCAGTATTTTCTAGGCTGACGAGTTATTCTTATTTACAACTATTTTCGCCCCTTATAGTTACTTCCTATAATTTCTACTTATCGGAAATAATGCAATAGTTTTTCCCTACGAATATCAAAATACGAATATATTTTTACAACACCGAAAACCAAGGCCAGAACTGTACAGCCAGCCAACCGAAAATCGTTGTTGCCAGTATTGTCAATACGGAAAGCAGCAGGCCATACGTAAACATACTCTCAGGATTTAATCCATGACTAACCGGTATTGCTCTGATTGACAGTGGCAATGCATAGGCACAATTCACGGATACGATTGACAGCAGAATAAACGGCGCCGGATTCAATGACAGAGCTTGTGAAATACTTTTGATAACTGGTATCGCAATAGAGGCTGCTGCTGTATTGCTTGATATTTCTGTCAAAAAAGCCGAAAAGACTGAGAAAGCAAAAATTGTGTCAATTCCGCCAGTCAAGGGTAATTTGGAAACCATTTCAGCAATATAATCCACGGCCTTTGTATCTGTCATGAGTTTACCCAGAGCGATTCCCCCTGAGAATAAAAACATCATTCCCCACATAATACCCTTTTGGGCTTTGTCCCAATCAAGGAATGGCTTTTTGTCGGAAGCCCTGGCAAAAAATGCTGCAAACCCTAATATGAAAAATACATAGGCTGGCTTCATCCCAGGCAAATAGGCAGCGTATAGAGGACGGATAAAAGCAAGCACGGTTGCTGTTATAAACAGCCAAAAACTGAAAGATTCATCCTTGGACATCTTCCCCATTTTTGAGTACATTTCAATGAAGTACTCCTTTGACCCATGAATCTGCTTTTCGCTTGTGGGTATGATGCACAGGACAAAGAAATTTATCAGCATAATAAGAACTAAAAATGGGAAGAATTTTATAACCCAGTCGAAATACATAAATTCATGACCAGTAGTTTCCTCGATATAGTTTATGGCAACAAGATTTGCCGCTCCGCCCAGCGGTGATCCAAAGCCGCCTATGCCAGCCCCCCAGGCAATGGAAAGAAGTATCGGCACGGCGATTTTGCTGTCAACTATTGATTGTTCGCCAACAAAGCGAAGCATAGATACAGCTATCGGGATCAATATTCCACACACAACGACATTCGGCAAAAATATGGATAAAATTGTTGAAGCCGTAAGCCAAACGAATATTTGCTGTTTTAATGAAGGCCCAATGTATGATAAAGCTCTGAGAGACAGTCTTTTATCTAAACCGGTTTTTGCCCAGGTCATAGAGATTAAATCGGATCCTAGAAGCAGGATTACTATCTCTGAAAAATAGGGATTGATTATATGGGGCATAGGCGCAATATTGAATACGGCATTTATGGCAATCGGTAAAAATACCGTTATCGTTATGCTTACCGGTCTGAAAACCCACCATAAACCCATCCAGGCCGTTGTCGCTAAGGCAATTGATGCGTTCATGGGGAAAATATATTGAAGACAGATAGACAATAAAACAAATGCAAGCGGCCCGCTTATCATCTTATAATTCAACTAAAACACCTCTAATAACACATTGAATTTCTTTATCTTTATTGTACACTCTATTGGCTGATCTTTCAATTATCTATAAAGTTTTGTAAATAAAAAACTCTCAGACATTGAAGATTAGCTCTTTTTGTCTGAGAGGAAGTAAATATTATTTGGACAATTCTGACTTTGCGGCCTCAAGAATTTTACTTTCTTCTTTTGTCGCAGGAATATATTTTTCCAGCAGATCAGGTCTATACCTAAGAGTATTCTTAATTGCTTCTTTCTTTCTCCATCGATCAATTAAGGCGTGATTACCGGAAAACAAAACCTCTGGCACTTCCCTGCCCTGGAAATTTCTTGGACGGGTATATTGAGGATATTGTAGAATCCCGTGATAAAAGCTGTCGGTTTCGGCAGAATCCTCAGCGTGAAGTACCCCAGGTATCATCCTGGACACTGCGTCAATAATGACCATTGCCGGTAATTCCCCACCGGTCAGAACATAATCTCCAATGGAGATTATGTCATCTGGTAATTCATTTTCTATCCGCGCGTCAAAGCCTTCGTAATGACCACAAATAAAAATAAGCTGGTCGTACGCAGCGAGCTCTTTAGCTTTACTTTGGCTGAATTTTTCCCCTTTGGGACTAAGGAGAATAACGCGGCATTGCTCCTTAGCGCCGGCATTTTTTACAGCCTGCAAGGCAGCAAAAAATGGATCCGGCTTTAGAACCATACCGCTTCCGCCTCCAAAAGGAATATCGTCTACCTTATGGTGCTTATCTGTAGTAAAGTCTCTTGGATTCGTAATATGAATATCGAGAATCCCTGCTTTTGCGGCACGGCTCAGGATACTCTCAGACAATGGTCCGCAGAACATCCCTGGAAAGAGAGACAGTATATCTATACGCATATCAAACCAATTCTTCCGGCAAAGTCACAACCATGGATCCACCGTCAACATCTATTTCACTTACAACAGACTTGAGAGCCGGAATAAGAATATCCTTCTGTCCTTTTTCTATCGGCTTTGTCACATAGACATCATTACTGCCAGTAGATAAAACATCAGTAACAGTTCCTAAATGATTACCCGTTTCCTTATCATATACCTCCAGCCCAATAATATCTATTGTGTAATACTCTCCGTCTTCAAGCTCGACGGCATCCTCGCGGTTTACCATAAGATAACGGCCTGTCAATGCTGCCGCTGCCTCGCGAGTGTCAAATCCCTTAAATGACATAAGAACCACGTCGTTTTGATAGCGAACAGTCTTTATGTCCATTAGCGTATCATTGACGTAGACCTGGGTCATGCCCTCGAATCGTTCTGGAAAATCTGTAAGGCTGTTTATGCGAAGTTCGCCGTGTATACCATGAGTTTTTCCAATTTTTCCTATACGAAGGCGGGTTTTATCTTTATTTTTCATATTAGCTGCGAATAGCGACAACCTTGTCGTCTTCAACCAGGATTTCTACATTCATCAATTCACGGATATTGTCGCCAATCTTCACATCGACAATGCGCTCAAGCTGACCCTGAACGATCTCTGCGCCAGGGGCAAGATGATTTGTATCCTCCAGACGTTTTTCAGTATCGTCCCTGAACTCAACCCGCTGCTGGCGCTCTCCGTCAAAATGGGCACGAATAGCCTGCATACGCTGAATATCATTGTGCCCCTGCTCAGCAAGAACCTGACGCTCCTGTATATCCAGCTGACCGAGCTCCATTTCTACCCGCTTGAGGTTTTCAGTAAGTTCGCTTACAATGCGGGCGCGAAGCTTATCAGTAAGCTTTGCTTTTATAGTAATGGGTATTTTAAGGGAAATGGTGTCCATACTAATACCTCTTTTCGTCAAATTTAGAAAAACAGCGGCAAAACTCTACCAACCGGTGGAGTAAATGCCGCCTCAACTCATATGATTTCTACGGTAACTTTTTTATTGTCTACAGTTGCAGCTGCTTTGACTACTGTACGAATAGCTTTAGCAATACGCCCCTGTTTACCGATGACCTTACCCATATCATCCTGAGCCACATGAAGCTCAAACACTACAACGTCTTCGTCAACTTTTTCTTCAACGACGACTGATTCAGGATGATCTACAAGGGATTTGGCGATGTATTCAACCAGTTCTTTCATCTGGAAACCTCGCAATTACTTAGAGCGCTTTGCGGCATCATACTTAGCCATAACACCCTTCTTGCTGAGCAAGGAGCGAACGGTATCAGTCGGCTGTGCGCCCTTCATCATCCAATCAATAGCCTTGTCTTCATCAACATTGACGACAGCAGGCTCCTTAGTTGGATCGTAGTTACCGATGATTTCGATGAAACGACCGTTGCGCGGGGAACGGGAATCAGCGACAATGATGCGATAGAAGGGCTTCTTCTTAGCACCGAGACGGGTCAAACGAATCTTTACTGCCATTATATATTCACCTCCTTAAACAGCTAATCATTTCATAAAGGGGAGTCCGGGAATCTTAGGCATTCTAAAACTGCCTAAACCCTTTCCGCCCTTCAAGTTCTTCATTTTCTTCATCATCTTGCGCATCTCGGCAAATTGCTTTAACAGCTTGTTTACCTCCTGCACGCTTGTTCCACTGCCTCTTGCGATACGCTTCCGGCGGCTTCCATCGATGATTTTTATATCAGTACGCTCACGAGGGGTCATAGAGCGAATGATAGCTTCAATACGGCGAGTCTCTTTGCCATTCAAATCAATATCGGCACCCTCCAGTTGTTTCTTCAGGTTGCCCATACCCGGAATCATTCCGAGAATTTGCTCAAAAGAACCTAATTTCCTAATCTGCTGCATCTGCTCAAGGAAATCATCTAAAGTAAATTCATCCTTGCGGAACTTCTTTTGAATTTCCTTAGCCTGCTTTGCATCGTAAACTTCCTGGGCTTTTTCAACAAGAGAAAGGACATCGCCCATTCCCAGGATACGGGATGCCATGCGGTCAGGGTAGAACGGTTCAAGGGGTTCCAATTTTTCGCCCATGCCAATGAATTTTATCGGGCAATTGGTAACAGCCTTTATGGATAAAGCCGCGCCGCCTCGCGCATCGCCGTCCATTTTAGTGAGGATCACGCCGTCTATATTCAAATCTTCGTTGAAGCTTTGGGCAACATTGACGGCTTCCTGACCTGTCATGGCATCTACTACTAACAGGATTTCATGAGGATTTACCTCTGCCTTGATGGATTTTAGCTCCTCCATCAATTCCCGGTTAATCTGCAGACGACCAGCGGTATCAATTATTATAACATCTGCGACCCTGTGGGCAGCAAAGTCCAAGGATGACCTTGCAATTGTTATTGCATCCGTCCCCTGCGGCATGGAGAATACCGGGATGTCCAGCTGACTTCCGATAACCTGTAACTGTTTGACAGCCGCAGGCCGGTATATATCTGCTGCGACAAGTATCGGATGCTTACCCTTTTTCTTCAAGGCTACACCAAGTTTACCGGCAGATGTGGTTTTACCAGCGCCCTGAAGACCAACCAGCATGATGATAGTGGGAGGCTTAGGAGAGATATTTATCTTGCTCTGAGTTCCACCCATCAACGAGGTAAGCTCTTCGTCAACAATTTTTACAACGACTTGAGCAGGAGTCAAGGTTTCCAGAACTTCCTGTCCAACAGCCCGTTCTTTAACCTTTTTTACAAAATCCTTTACGACCTTAAAGTTGACATCAGCTTCGAGAAGTGCCATTCGCACATCCCGCATCGCCTCGTTGACATCATCTTCTGTAAGCCGTCCATGACCTCTCAACTTTTTGAAGGTTTCCTGCAGACGGTCAGCCAGACCTTCAAATATCATTATTTTCCCTGCTTTCCATGTAGCTGTCTATATATTTTTTCAGCGCTTTCAAAGCTTTTTTTCTGGCAACATCCTCTTTGGCAGCAGAGAGCGCGTCATAAATGCTCAAAAGCTTTTCGTGTTCATTACGCTGTTTAACAATGAACCCCAGTTTAATTTCATAGTCAGCCAGACTTTCATGCGCTCTTTTAAGCATGTCATGTACAGCCTGCCTCGATATGCCCTTACTATCGCCAATTTCAGATATCGTTAAATCATCATATAAATACATGGCTAGTATTTCGCGCTGATGCTCTGTTAATAATTGACCATAGCAGTCATACAAACCGGTAAATTCCATGCGTTCAACAAACTTTTCACCGGAACGAGTCTCCACGTATTTCACCGCCATATATTTTAACTGCAAGGTGTGTCAAGCAATTAAATTTGACATCAACGAAAGGAATTATACATATAAAAATTGCCATTGTCAAGTATTATCACTTGGCAATGGCAATTTTTATTTATCAAACAACGCCCTGGCAAAGTCATCAGGGGAAAAAGGTCTTAAATCCTCTACAGCTTCACCTACGCCAATCCACTTAACCGGCATTTTTAATTCAGATTTTATTCCTATTACGACGCCGCCCTTTGCGGTACCGTCAAGCTTTGTAAGAACGACACCGGTAACAGGAGCTGCTTCGGTAAAAAGCTTTGCCTGGCTTATGGCGTTTTGCCCGGTTGTTGCATCAAGAACGAGCAGGGTTTCATGGGGGGCACCGGGTATCTCACGGGAAATTATCCGATTGATTTTCTTCAGTTCTTCCATGAGATTTGATTTCGTTTGAAGACGTCCGGCAGTATCAATAATCAATATGTCTACATTGCGGGCCTTTGCCGCCATTACAGCATCATAAGCTACCGCTGCCGGGTCTGAACCGGCCTCATGCTTGATTACGGTTGCATTGGTCCGTTCTCCCCAAACCTCAAGTTGTTCAATGGCTGCTGCTCTAAAAGTATCACCTGCGGCCAACATTACTTTTTTTCCATAATAGCCGTAGAATGCGCTCAGTTTGCCGATCGTTGTAGTCTTACCGGCACCATTAACCCCCACAATAAGTAAAACCGTTGGGCCCTTTGGCGCAAAACGCACTCCACTGTCTCCTAGATTCAATATGTTGGAAATCTCTTTTTCCAGGAAGGGTTTTAAGTCCTCCGGAGAGTTTATCTGCTTGGACTTAATTCCTTTTCTGACCGAGGTCATCAGTCGTTCAGTCGTATCAAATCCAACATCTGCCATTATCAGAGTCTCTTCCAACTCGTCCAGCAGGTCTTCATTGATGTCTGCATAACCGAGAATCAGTTTTTCAATCTTTCCGGTAAAAGCTTCGCGAGTCTTGGTTATTCCCTTTTTTAGTCTGTCAAAAAAGCCCATAATCGGTCTCCTTTAATCATTCATCAAACTTTACGGATATGATTTTTGAAATTCCGGCATCTTCCAAAGTTACACCATAGAGAGTATCAGCGGCATCCATGGTTCCCTTGCGATGTGTCACAATAATAAACTGGGTTTTTTCTGAGAATTCTCTCAGAAAACTGCCAAATCTGGAAATATTAACCTCGTCCAGGGGTGCGTCAATTTCATCAAGTACAGCAAATGGCGATGGAGAATAGCGAAGGACTGCAAAAAGAAGCGCGATAACAGTAAGGGCTCTTTCTCCTCCTGAAAGGGCCGAAAGATTTTGCTGCTTCTTGTTGGGAATTGTCACATTTATGTCAATACCGGCGGAAAGAATATCTCCTTCACCCGTGCGGATAAGGTCTGCTTCTCCCCCGCCGAATAATGAGAGAAACGTCTCTCCAAAATACTTTCTGATAGAATCGAAGGCCTCGGTGAGCCGTTCCCTCATTTTTTCATCGATATTATCAATTATGGAGATGAGATTATCCATCGCAAGTCTCAAATCGCCAGCTTGAGCAGATAAAAGGTTTCTGCGGTCATCGAGCCGCTGTGCCTGCTCTATTGCACTTGGGTTTACAGGCCCCAATTGCTCAAGCTCGTTTTCAAGTCTGCGAAGGTGCCGTTGAAGTTCCGTGCCGTTAAGCTCCAGCCTTTTAGCTTCTGCAACAGCTATGGATATTCCAAAATCGTCTTCCAACGACCTCTTTTTTTCATCAGCGGCAAACTGACATTGACTAATATGTAATTCCAGATCCTGAATTTTCTGGCGCACTTCTGTCAAATTTCTATTGATCACCCTGATTTCTTCGTCTTTATCGTTACTTGCAGCCAGGGTATCCATTTTGGCAGAATAAAGCATATCACGATTTTTAGTAATTACTGTAAGCTGATTTTTTAAGTCATTAAGCTTCGCTTCAGCCAATAATCTATCATCGCTTTTATTAGACAATTTTTCATTAAGAGCAGCGGATTCTCTTTTTATTGCTTGTATTTGGAGATTTAACCGGTCAATTTCCTGCTGCTTTAGCAATGTCTTTTCTTTAAGAAAATTGATCTGTTGGCTGATGGCAGCATCTTCAACTTCGCTCTTGCGGAGTTTGTCAGATAGTCCTTTAGCTTCTGTTTCCAATGTTGAAAGACTGGTGCTGGACTGTCTGCTTTCCTCATATGCCTGTTCCGCGGCGCTAATTGCCTCCCGCAGCTCCTTATGGGCAGCCAGTTTCTTTTCCTGGAGCCGGGAAAAACTAACGGAAAACTGTGCTACGGCTGCTCTGATTGCTTCAAGGGTATTGGTTTTTTCCTTCACAATTTCTTCCAGATTCTTTTTATCACTCCTTAAGGAAGTAATTTTAATCAGTAACTGCTGAATATCTTTTGATAGCGTTTCCTTACACTGCTCAATTTCCACAATTTTATTTGTGAGATTGTTTTCTTCAGCTTGAACAGCTGATTCTTCTGAAGTTTTTTGATTCAGGGTATTAGTCAGGGAAGCTATCTCTCCCCTTCTGTTAAGGAAGCTGTTTTCATTATTGCGTGTACTACCGCCTGAAACCGATCCGCCCGGATTTAACAATTCACCGGAAATAGTCACTATTCTGTTTCTATACCCCAGCCTTTTTGCTATTTTATTTGCATTGTCAAAACCATCAACCACAATCGTGCTGGAAAGCAAAAACCGAGCCACTATATCATATTCTGGCTTCGTCTCAACCAATTCATGGCAAATACCCACATATCCCTTCATTGACGTTATATCATTTGAGAGATTGACAGGTTTTCGATCATTCAGGGTTTCCAATGGCAAAAAAGTTACTCTTCCCAGTTTATTAAATTTCAGATACTCTATAGCCGCTTTTGCAGTATTCATATCCCTTGTGACAATGTACTGCTGAGCGGCGCCCAGGGCAACTTCAACAGCATTCACATATTTTTCCGGGACATTTAACAATTCAGCAACCGCGCCATTAACATTATCACGCCAGGATTCGTGACAGGAAAGAATCGAGCGTGGCGCTCTTCCAAATCCTTCATATGCAGTCTGTAACTGGGTAAGAACCTGAAGCTTTGCTTCAATCTGGGAAATAAGCTGGCGTTTGCTTTTTATGTCCTGCTGGATGCGATAAAGTCTGTCTTTATGCGTACGAAATTCTCGTTCAGTATCTCTTTGTAATTTTTCTTTTTCAGTATACTCACTCTCAAGGTATAAAAGATTTTGAGTTACAGCGTCTAGCTTCTCACTGCTTAGCTTAAGAGCCGCGCTGATTTCTGTTTCTGCTTCGCCGCTTTTTGCCTGACGTTCAGTTTCGCTATCAATATCTTTTTCCAGTAATGCAATAGAATTTTTCTTTTCACTTACATTCTGTTCAGCCCTTAGGCGGTCAGCCTGAGATTTCGTGTATTTTTCTGACGCATTTCTTATTTCCAGATTTTTATTTGCAATCTCTTCCCTTAGCAAAGATATAACACCGCTGACCTCCTGCTTTGTTTTGAGAAGTGTGGAATTGCTGTTCTTATATTCCAGTAAGGCAGCTTTTCCTTCTTCTATAGCTCTTTCTATCTGCTTTTCCTGGACGGCATATCGTTCCAGAGCTTCTTCATCATTTCGTCGCTGTTCATCAAGCAGTCGGAGGTCGCTTTCTTTGTCCTTAATCGTATCAGAAAGACTCAATAAATCGCTGCCTAAAGCCGTTAAATTCTCCTCCATAGAGAGCACTTTTTGGTTTAATTCCTGTTTATCGGCTTCAGCTTTTGCAAGTTTTGCCGTTACAGAGACCTCACCCTCTCTTTCTGAAAGGAGTTTTTGTTTTCCCGACGATACCTCCATCTGTTCCCGTTCGTAACGGTTCAGTAGTCCGGTAATTTTCGCCTTGTCTCTTTCCTGGGCAAGTTCATTATATTGACGAGTTTTCTCAGCTTCAACTTTTAACGGTTCCAGTTGCGTATCTATTTCGCACAATATATCGTTGATACGAGTAAGGTTATTCCTGGTATTCTCAAGTTTTTTTGACGCATCTTTACGATTTGTCCGGAATTTTGTAATCCCAGCTGCTTCTTCAAAAAAAAGACGGCGGTCTTCCGGCTTGTTATTGAGTATTTCATCTATTTTGTTCTGACCAATAATGCTTATGCCTTCCCGGCCCACACCGGTATCAGCCAGAAGAAGATGTATATCTTTCAAACGGCATGGTACTTTATTTATATAGCATTCACTTTCTCCTGAACGAAAGAGTCTGCGGGTGACAATGACTTCTGAATAATCTACAGGCAAACGTGAATCCTCGTTTGAAAAATAGAGGGACACCTCAGCCACACCTGATTGACGGCGTTCTTTACTACCAGAAAAAATAATGTCCTCAGTCTTTAACCCTCTGAGATTGCGAATATTCTGCTCCCCAAGAACCCAACGAATAGCATCGGTGATATTACTTTTCCCACTGCCATTAGGACCAACAATAGCTGTCACTCCACGATCAAAATCCACTTCAATCTTTTCCGCAAATGATTTAAAACCATAGGCCACCAAACGTCTAAGTTGCAAAAGATACACCTTTTCTATAAAAATTAAGCTTTTTCCGTCTGCTTGCTGATGAATTCTTCACCAAAAATTTTAACTGTATAAAAGAGACCAATGAAAAAAGGAAGGTATTCGGAAATTATACGCCAGGCTACGGCTAATATGCCGACGGTCCCCGCCGGAACAAGATGACTGAACAATAAGACAAAGCCGCCTTCGGCGACTCCACTTCCTCCGGGAGTGGGTGTAAAATACAGGAGCATATTCAGGAAGAACATCCGCCCCATAATCACTATCCAGTCAACATTGGTCACTCCTAAGCCGTACATAAGGCAGGGTAGTATTGCATAGAGAAAAACCAGCGAGATACCTGATTCTATGCAAATAAGAATCATCATTACCGGAGACTTTTTCAGTACCCTTGCCGCCTCGTCTATTTCCTTGAAAAGGACTAATAGCTGATGGCCTCGATAAACAGGTAAAGCTTTCGCTATTTTGATGACAATCCGGGACAATAAATGATATTTCAAGGCCACACATAACCCGATAAACAAAACCACTAAAAACAAAGAAGTAAAAAACAAAGCTGTATCCGACAGCATTGATACAATTTTGCTGTCATATAAAAAAATAAAAGGGGTCGTCAATATAAGAAAAGCGATCGTCATAAGGGTTTTACCCAAAATCACGGCGGTGGCTTTTCCGGTTGGTACTCCGAATTTTTTTAAGAAAATCATCTGAGCTACTGCGCCGCCTGTTGCCCCAGGGGTAAGAAGTGCCAAAAAATAATTACCAAAGACAACCTGCATTGCTTCCCGGAGCGATATTTTCTCGTCGGAAACTTCTAAAATATGCATCAGCCTTGTTCCGTCCAAAAACAAACCTATGCTAATGGACACAAGCGCCAATAATATTCCCGTTGGCTTAAAAACCGTAAGATTGGCCAGTGTATTAATATCAACGGTAAAATATATTACTAACCCTGATATCAAGAGCAATAGCGATATTATAAACGCCAACCGCCTGTGAAATTTATTCATTCAGGAACTCCTTGAAATTGCTGGGATATAACTGATGAAAAGATGTCCCCCGCTCCAATTTAGCAAGTGACCGGTTCCTCATTATCTACCACGGTGGAAATAATACAATATCTCCATCGTCGTTGAATGCCAATAGATGGGAATTGCCTTGCACCTTTTTGAAAAACTGCATTATAAAGCAATTTGATTAGAACATACATATACTCATTATAATAATAATGCCAATACAAAGAATTGTAAAGTCCTTTGCATTGGCGTTATAGAGTATTATTAAATTTTGATGGCTATCTATATCCTGCATCAATCCGTTAATGATTCTTCATGAGCTGCATAAGCATTGTGATTGTGAATAGATTCATAGTTCTCACATTCCACTCGGAAATATACCTGCCCATCTAAACGGCGTAACGCAATAACAAGATCTCTCAGAATATCCTCCACAAACTTGGGATTGTCATATGCTGCTTCAGTAACATACTTCTCGTCCACTCTTTTTAATAACGGGAAAACAGGGCAGGAAGCCTGATCTTCCATCATTTTTACCAGATCCTCAATAAAGATACATTCCTTGCCATTACTAAATTTGATCGATACGGACATTTTTCCTCTTTGATTATGGGCCCCGTAATTGGAAATTTCTTTGCTGCAAGGGCAAAGGGATGTATAAGGTACTTCTACTTCAAGGGTAAAGGAAAAACTGCCTGCCTTTGTTAGCTCACCTATGAATTTACAATCCACATCCAAAAGAGAAGTTTTGCCGCTGATCGGAGCAGTCTTACTTATAAAATACTTAAATCCTAAAGACAAAAGAGCAGAATCAGCATTCAGGTGATCTATAGCCTGTAAAAGTATTGCTTCCATTTCCTTTTCCGCTATGGGCTTTGTTCCCCATTCATTCAGGATCTCCATAAAACGGCTCATATGGGTTCCCCTCAAATGTGGTGGCAATGCTACCGTAAACTGAATATCTGCCAAGACAGGCTGATATCCTCCTACCTTTGTCCTAATCTGAAAAGGAAGTTTAGCATCTTTTATTCCTACTCGTTGTATGGCTATTCCTCTGGTATCAGTAGTATTTTGAATGTCTTTCATATATCACACCTTAATCTCGTATTCTATTGGATCTGGTATTCCAGCAGCCTTGAATCCCTCCAACCGCAATAAACAGCTGTCACAAATTCCGCAGGCTTTTTCTCCGCCCTTATAGCAGCTGTGCGTGTACTGAAGCGGAGCGCCAAGCTTTACTCCCAGCTGGACAATCTCCTTTTTTGAAAGAATCTGAAGAGGAGTTTCAATCTTAATTTTTACCCCCCTTACAACTGTTGCTGAAGTAGAATAATCAGCAACCTTCTGGAATTTTTCAATAAATTCTGGACGACAATCAGGATAGCCGGAATAGTCTACAGAATTAACCCCGATAAATATATGATTCGCCCCGATAACCTCTGCATATCCCAGTGCATAGCTGAGAAAAATCAGATTTCTTGCAGGAACATAAGTAACCGGCACTACTTCCCGATGATGTTCTCCCGGGGGAATATCAATGCCATTGTCCGTTAAGGCGCTTCCACCAATAAGATTCATGCTTGATTCTATAATAAGATGTTTCTTAACATTATAGAACTCGGCGATTTTTTTTGCGCCTTCCAGCTCTATATTATGTCGTTGATGGTAATTAAAGCTTATAGGATACAATTCATACCCCAAGCTGTCTGCTACGGCCATACAGGTAGTTGAGTCAAGGCCGCCAGATAACAGGACTACTGCCTTATCCATTTATTGCACCTTCTTTCAACGCAAGGATTCAATCGCCGCGGCAATATCAGCAGCGCCATATATATAAGAGCCGGCAACAAGCACATCGGCGCCTGCATCAACAACCAGCTTTGCGGTATCCGGTTTTATCCCACCGTCGATTTCTATTTCTGCATGACTTTTTTTCTCGTCAATCATTTTACGAAGTCGTCTAATTTTATCAATCATAGACGGGATAAATTTTTGCCCGCCGTATCCTGGATTTACGGTCATTATGAGAATTAAGTCCACATCGTTTATAAGTTCTTCAATAGATGACAAGGGAGTTGAAGGATTGAGAGAAACTCCTGCTCTCTTACCCAAATCATGAATTGCCTGGACTGTACGATGAGCATGCACTGCAGCTTCAATATGAAATGTTATTATGTCAGCTCCGGCTGCGGCAAAAGCATCAATCTGAGTTTCAGGATGATTGACCATCAAGTGGACATCAAATACTTTGTCAGTAGCCTTGCGCAAGCATTTGACAACGCCGGAGCCGATTGTAATATTCGGTACAAAACTGCCGTCCATTACATCGATATGAATATATTCAGCCCCACTATCATCAACTCGTTTTACATCTCTTCCCAGATTGGCAAAGTCTGCCGACAGTATCGATGGAGCAATTTTTACCTTTTTATCTTCCTCAGCCATTGCTTTTCCTCCCCTTATACTTTTTTATTCTTTCCCGCTGCTCGCTAATATCTCTTAAAATTGATAAATACGATGAGTAACGAGTTTCGTCAATATTCCCTGACTCCACCGCCATTTTTACGCCACAATCAATAGCTCGCTCATGTTGATGAAGGCAGCCTCTATATCGACAGTTACTAATATATCTTTGAAATTCTGGGAAATAATCGGCCAGCTCTTCCGGTTTTATCTCCGTGAGATCAAGGGAGCTAAATCCAGGAGTGTCTACAATATATCCCCCTGCACTGATCGGCAAAAGGCGCGCTAACCTGGTGGTGTGCTTTCCTCTTTGTATTTTATTGCTAAGATTCCCTGTAACCAACCCCAGATTACCATCTATAGCATTGCCAAGTGATGACTTACCAACTCCGGAAGGACCGGCAAAAACAGATATGGAATTTGCCAGCATTTCCCTAAGCTTTACAATATTTTTTTCTTCAACAGCAGAAATTAACAGAATATTATAACCAATTGACTGGTATTTTTTCTGAATTTGTAAAAGACTTTCCTCGTGAACCAAATCGACCTTATTAAAGCAGAGCGTTATCCTTTCTATGCCCGACCATTCTGCCAGAACGAGAAATCTGTCAATAAGTAATGGATGTGGATCCGGATTCTTGGCCGCAAAAATCAAAAACGCCTGATCAACATTTGCAACTAAAGGACGCTTCATGAGACTTTTTCGCGGTAAAAGTGTTTCTATTATACCAGTTCCATCAGACAAAAGAGTGTACTCTACCCTGTCTCCGATGGTTACAACTTCTTTACTTTTCTTAAATATTCCCCTTAATTTACATGATATGGTATTTGCTGTTATATCGAATATTTCCTCATCCAATTGTGGAACAATGTAATAAAAACTGTTCTGAGTGCGAATAACGGTACCTGTCAGACTCGTCATAGCTTCATTATTTCTTTTTCCCATCTTTATCCTTCAAGTTTGGATTGCCAGTGACAACCTTTGATTGTTTGGCCACGACTATATTTACCGCTGTACCCGCTGGTACCTCTTTTCCGCTGGGCGGATCCTGAGAAATAATTAAACCTGGTTTGTTTTTACTCTCCTTTTCGACAACCGTACCTAATTTAAGATTTTGACTGGAGATGGCAACCTCGGCAGTGTCAAACATTTGCCCAATTATTTTTGGGACCCTAACAGTTTTTATTTCCGGTTTACTAATTGTCAAATCAACCTTTGATCCTTTAACATGCTGAGTTTTGGCTTTTGGCTCCTGTTCAAGCACATTACCGGCCTCACCATTATGCGTCTTTTCATATATATTACCTGTTTTTAAGCCAACCTTTTGAAGTTTGATTTGGGCATCTCTCCGTGATAAACCAACAACATCAGGTATTTCTACCATTTCGCCGCCTTCTGAAACAGTTAAGATAATATTTCTTTCTTCCTTAACACGCTTTCCGGCTTCCGGCTCTTGAAACAACACTTCACCAGCTTTCTTATCAGTGTTGAATACTTTTTTTACGGTGACCCGTAATTTTTCACCCTCAATAATTCTCCTGGCATCTTCAATTTGCTTACCTATAACATTTGGAACATCAACTTCGGCAACGACCCAAAACTTCCCGAGCATAATATAAGTTCCTGAAAAAAAACCGCCGACTAAGAGAAGGAGGATAGCGGCAACAATAGCCAGCTTCTGGTAAAACGGCCTGCCTGTATCACTACTGTCATGCTCAGGATTGCCTTTTGCGAGAAGCTCGGCATCAACTTTTGAAAGCACACGGGTAACATCATCTAAATCATCCTCATTGCTGCTATATAGTTCATTCTCCACCTTATTGATCATTTCAATTAGTTCGTTTGCATCCGGCCTGCGATCAACCTCTTTCTCCAAGGTACGAGCCACAATTGCTTCAACCTTTGCAGGAACATCAGGATTATCCTTTCGAATCGAGGGCATCTCCTCTTCCAAATGTTTCATCGCAATGCTTATGGAAGTTTCTCCGGTAAAGGGCAGTTTTCCAGTCAAAAGTTCGTAGAAGACCACGCCAAGCGAATAAATATCTGATTTTGGAGTTATAGTAAGCCCTTGGGCCTGTTCAGGGGAAAAGTAATGTACAGAACCGACGATATCACTTGAAAAAGACATTGTATTAGAGCTTATAGCCCTGGCAATACCAAAATCAGCCACTTTTACCTGACCATCGGGGGCGACCAAAATGTTATGGGGTTTAATATCACAGTGGATGATATTATTTGAATGGGCGTGGGCCAAAGCTCTGGCTATGTCTTTCACTACCCTCAATGATTCCCTGACACTAAGATTTTTACAGGCCTGAAGCTTATTCTTAAGCGTTTCTCTGGAAACGTATTCCATGACAATGTAGTGAAGTTGCTCTTTATCACCTACATCATAGATTCGGACAATATTAGGGTGTGACAAACCGGCGGCTCTCTGTGCCTCCTTATTAAATCTTTCGATGAAATCAGAATCAGAAGCCATTGATTCGCGCAGTATTTTTATGGCAACAACACGATTCAACACCATGTCTCTGGCTCGGTAGACCTCAGCCATTCCACCTCCGCCGACACGTTCAAGTATTTTATACCTGCCGTCAATTATCGTATCCTCTTTTTGTAACATGTCTTTCATTTCTACTGCTCCCTTTAATCAGCAGTGTCCCAAAACTTCTACAACTATTGCTGTAACATTGTCCCGTGTTCCACAATCAATTGCCGCCTTAACCAATTTATTGGCACTGTTCTCAATGGGTGAATCATGTAATAGTTCAAACATAGTATTCTCAGATAATGTTCCGCTAAGTCCATCTGTGCAAAGAATCAACTTGTCGCCCGACTCTACACCAAAGCTGCCGGAATCAGAGAAAATAATATCCTCAACCCCCACTGCTCTCGTCAGCATATTAGCGCTGTTATCCAAATATGCTTCGTTAAAGGCCGCTTGTCCTCTATCAACAAGCAGATTTGCATATGTATGATCTTTCGTAATTTGTACGATACTATCCTTGTGAATATGATACAGCTTGCTGTCGCCAACATGAGCCCAACAAACAACATTCTCTTTTATGTGACACAAAGTTGCCGTTGTTCCCATTCCCCGTTTTTCTGGACTATTGACTGCCTCTTCTACAATTTTACGGTTTGCTTTTGTAATAACGTGCTTCAAAGATAATTCGGTAATATTTTCCGCTCCTGTCAACAGTTCCGCTGCTGTATCAGTTAAAATTCGGCTCGCTATCTCCCCGGCTGCATATCCTCCCATCCCGTCAGCTATAACGAACGTCGCCGGGGATACAATAGCAAAACTATCCTCATTCTCCTTACGAAATGGTCCAATATCAGTATAAGCTGACCAAATCAGGTTACTCTTCCTTTCCTTTTCTTTTCCGCCCAATTTTTGTGTCACCTCCTATTTATGTTAATACTTGTTTTCCAATTGATCCTTTATATCATATATCAGCTTTGTCTGTCCAAGCAAAATTTCATCCCCAATACAAAGATACTGACTCTGTATTCTGCTGCCATTAACATATATGCCATTCAAACTGTCGGCATCATATATAACATGACGGTGATTCTCATAGGCAATGTATCCGTGCAGTCGGGAAATCGTATTATCCTCAAGAAAGATATCATTTTTTTCCTGTCGTCCAATGTATACTTTATCTTCGCCTAAATACCACACTTTACCATCATTTGCGTAAATATGTAAACAGGCTATATCCTGTTTACTGTGATGGGCTATCGGTAAAGTATAATCGGATTTGTCGACCACTACGGTGTCGGTAGACACAGCAAGAACAGACTTTTTTTCCTCAGCATATAAAGAGCTGACTTTACATTTCCCGTTTGGGATACGTGCATCGCCCTTTATGGTAATCGCCAATTTATCTTCAATGAAAATATCTAAACAGATAACCTGTTTCTTAACAAATAATGATAGCTCATCAATGGTTTTTCTCGTTGCAAAAATACGATAATCATCAGGAGAGAGATTAACTGTATAATTATTGGGGACTCTTGTCCCAAGAACCCCCTTTTTTCTTCTCCGTTTTAGCTCTACGAAGAGAGCATTATTTATTTTTCCTTCAGAAAGTGCTGCTCTCCGTCTTAAAATAGCACCTGGATTTAATGCACGGGAAAACAGTTTCATGTAAATCACCAATACCGCTATTCTTTATTATTTAATCTGGAAATTGCATACCGGGATGGATGTATAGCCCCTGTTGACGATTGTTTTATTTTTGTATGAAGCTCACGAGCTAAATCATTCAGCATTCCCGTTTTTGTCAAGACGGGTGCTACAGTATCATGCACCTCAACCTCATATCCAAAATCAGCGTGACTGACCTTTTCAGCGGAGCGTATATCCCTGCTGATATTTATGCCAACGGTAACAGGGGAAAATACCTGACCCGTTCCTCCACAGCAGGGACAATCAGAATAATTGGTCCGGGCAAAATTTCTGCGGGATTTTTTCCGGGTTATTTCCACCAGGCCGAGATTCGTCATTCCAACTATGGTAGTTTTTACTCGGTCTTTGTCTGCCAATTGGCGCAGTCTATCCAAAAGCATATCATTATTGGCTTTTGATTCCATATCAATAAAATCCACGACAATAATGCCGCCGATATCGCGGAGCCTAAGCTGCCGGACAATTTCTTCCGCCGCTTCAAGATTAACCCGCAACAGTGTATCTTCCAACGATAACCCGTTTCCAACATTTTTGCCGCTATTGACATCTATAACCGTCATGGCTTCGGTTCTGTCAATAACTATTTCTGCTCCAGATTTTAAGGAAATATTCCTTGAATATATGCGGCTGATTTCCTCTTCCAATCCATACTCATCAAAAATTTGACGCCTCTTTCCATAAAGAGAAAGGAGGTGTTTTTTTTCGGGAGCAATGGAATCCAGCAGGCCCTTTAACCTTAAATAACACTCCCTGTCATTGGTAATAATTTCATCAATGTCCTCATCAATAACATCTCTTATTACCCGTACAACTATATCTGCATCTCGATATACTAATGCAGGGCCGCTCATAACTTTGTACTGTGTACATATCGTTTTCCACAGTTGCACAAGCTTAGATAATTCATCGACAAAAAAATCATCCGACTGAAGGGTTGCTGAAGTTCTTATGATGAGCCCCATGTTTTGGGGCAGATTATCTTCCGCTATTGATTTTAAGCGGGAACGAGTGGCCTCATCCTTTATTCTATGGGATATACCGATATAATCAGAGGTTGGCAAAAGAACAAGTGAATGACCAGGTAATGTTATACGCATGGTGCCCTTTGGCCCTTTACTGCCTGAAGCATCCTTCTCAATTTGGAGAATTATATCCTGTCCAACATGGAATTTATCATTGGCTGACATATGCCTGACAGATTCAGGCAATTCGCCATTTCCAATGTAAAGGAATGAATTTTTACTCAAGCCTATATCAACAAATGCAGCAGACATTCCAGGCAAAACATTCTGAATTCTTCCTTTATAGATGTTTCCAACTAGCGGAGAAAGTGTAGAACGTTCTACATCAAGATTTACCAAAAAACCATCAGATATAACTGCCACCCTTGTTTCCTCAGGCATTGAGTCGATTATTACCTTTTTCATTTCATACCCAATCAATCAAGGAACGATTCCTGTAAAGTACTGATTTGCGATGGATCAAGGCATTGTCTTTTTCAATTGGCAAGCGAAAATCATCCTTTAATAATTGCAGAATTTCACTTGCCTTAACACTGCCCCCAGGAGTGATTCTGATGTTTATTAACATCCTTAAGCATTGTCCATGTATCTCGTATTCTATTGGCTTGGACAAATACTGTTTTACATCAAAAATCTGGTGTTTTTTTGGAGTAATACGATGGTATACAGTTTTCTGTTTATTGTCAAATTGCCTAAATGATTCATAAACCATTTCAGATTCATTTTCTTTATAGTCCAGTGGAACTTCAATCTGGTAGACGGCCATATCCGGTTGGGCTTTTCTGGTTGGACAGTTTAGGTCAATCTTTTTCAAATTTAATAGCTTTATACCGGTGGGAAGCTGAGGGCTTAGCCGCTCCATTATTTCTTTTGTAGCCAGCTCTTTCGTTAGCTCCACATCCATATATTCTGCATCACTTGTAACTCCCAGCGCAAGCGCCGCAAGGAAAGTCATTTTCATATGCGGGTTGAATCCTTCAGAATAATTAACCGGAAGCTTGGCCCTGAGGATAGCCCTTCGAATAACCTCTGCATAATCGAGATGAGAGATAAAACGAAGCTCCTCACCTTTTGTGAAGACCATCCGGTATTTAATCATTTCTGTTCACCCCAATCAACGACCTGAACGCCAAGGTTCGGACATATACCACAACCATTACACGGACCGCGTCGGCAATCTCCCGTTAATCTTTCTTCAATCGCTTTATTGTACTCCCGCAGGAGGAAAGACTTATCGACTCCAGGAGTGGTATGTTCCCACGGTAACGGTTCATCGAAACTACGGGTTCTTGTGTTATATTTATTGGCGTCTATTCCTGTTACAGAAAAAGCTTTCACCCAAGCATCATAATTAAACAGTTCAGTCCATCCGTCAAATTTTGCACCTGCTTTCCATGCCTCAAAAAGCAAATTTGACAGCTTTCTGTCTCCACGGGCTAAAACTCCCTCAAGCAAACTGACCTTGGCCTCATGATATGTATATCGTATAGACTTATCGTTAATGTGTTCTTTAAGGAGCTGCTGCTTTCGGTGAAACTCTTCCATGGTGTTCTGGCCAAACCACTGGAACGGCGTAAAAGGCTTGGGGACAAAACAAGAGACACTTATAGTTACTTTGACACCTCTACGTCCCCTAATCTCTTGATAAAGATCAACAGCTCTTTTCGCCAGCCTTGCAATTCCGATAATATCCTCATCTGTTTCGGTTGGCAGCCCAATCATAAAATATAATTTGATACTTTTCCAACCCTGATGATAGGCGGCAGACAGAGAATTAATCAGGTCATCTTCTGTCACGCCCTTGTTTATTACATCGCGCAGACGTTGGGTTCCAGCCTCCGGAGCAAACGTGAGACTGCTTTTTCTTACATTCTGAAGCTTTTCAGCCAAATCTACAGAAAAACTGTCGATGCGTAAAGATGGCAACGAGAAACTAATTTTTTCCTTCCCCAGAGTAGCAATAAACTCCTCCACCAAAGGGCGAAGGCAAGAATAGTCAGCCGAGCTCAATGAAGTCAGGGACATTTCACTGTAACCGGTGGTATCCACAAGTTTTCTGGCAAGCTTTTTCAACCGATCCATACTCCGTTCTCTAACCGGTCTGTACGCAATTCCAGCCTGACAAAAACGGCAGCCTCTTGTACAGCCTCTGAAAAGCTCCAGCATTATTCTGTTATGGACAATATCAAGATATGGAACGACTGGTTTTTCAAGGAATTCAACAGAATCTATATCATCTATTACCCGCTTGGTTACCACCGCAGGAACAGCAGTGGCAACCGGCTTCAATGAAACAAAATTATCATTTTCATCCCTTTTTTCAATATATAAGGACGGTACATATATTCCTGGGATAGAAGCTGCTATCTTCAAGAATCCGGTTCTTCCGTTTGGTTTTCCCGTATTTTTCCATTTAATAAAGGCCTCAACGACGTCGCCGATTACCTCTTCCCCTTCTCCTACAATGAAGAAGTCAAAAAAATCAGCCAAAGGTTCTGCATTATACACACAGGGCCCACCACCGACAATAAATGGTTCATTATCGCCCCTATCTTTACTCCAAATGGATATCGAGCCTAAGTCCAACATATTGATTATGTTGGTATAAATCATTTCATATTGCAAAGAAATGCCTAAAAAATCAAACTCTTTTACCGGGGTTTTTGTCTCCAAGGAAAACAGCGGTATGTTTCTTTCCCGCATTTTTTCTTCCATATCGATCCAGGGAGCATATACCCGCTCTGCCGCAGTATCTTTTCTGTTGTTTAAGACCTCATAAATGATTTTTAAGCCCAAATTAGACATACCAACTTCGTATACATCAGGAAGCGATAAAGCAAATGTACACTCTACCGTATCATGCTCTTTTACAATTTGATTCCATTCATTGCCCGTATACCTGCCTGGTTTTGATACTGACTGTAATATATCGAGGGGTATTATTACTTTTGACAATTTGTCAAATCCTCCGTTCCTTTTCGTTAATTAGTCGAACATTGATCGTTGCTTGCGCATCTGAATATTTAAAAGCAGTCCAATCGCCATGATATTTGTCGTTAAAGAGCTGATTCCATAGCTCATCAAAGGCAAAGGAATTCCCGTTACCGGCATAATGCCCAAAGTCATCCCAACATTGACAAGCACATGAAAAGCAAGCATTGAGCTGATACCGACAGCCAATAACTTACCAAAATTATCACTGGCCTCAATGGCAGTCTTTATTCCTTGCCATAAAAGAACTAAATACAATAAAAGCAAGAACGAACAACCCACAAATCCAAGTTCTTCACCAACGACTGCAAAAATAAAATCCGTATGATTTTCCGGTAAAAAATTCAGCTGACTTTGTGTCCCTTCAAATAAGCCCTTACCAAATAGCATTCCTGAACCAATTGCTATCTTTGATTGAATTATATGATAACCAGAACCAAGCGGATCGATATTTGGGTCAAAAAATACCATTATTCTCGTCTTTTGATAGTCCTTCAACAAATGCCAAAGCAACGGCATCAAGGCAATTCCCACTCCAAATAATCCGCCCAGGAGCTTTAGATTGACTCCTGCAGAAAAAATCATACCGAGGAAAATGGCAACAAAAACCAACGATGTTCCTAAATCTGGCTGCTTCAAAACCAATAGGAAAGGCACCATCACATATGCAGCAATCGGCAATAAGTCATAAATCGTCTCCAATTTTCCAATCTTGTCCTCTAACATTGAAGCCAAAGAAATTATAATAAGAAGCTTTGAGAATTCAGAAGGTTGTAAATTAATTGGGCCAATCTGAATCCATCTTTGCGCTCCCAGGGCCGAATGCCCGAAGAACATAACTGCTAAAAGAAGTATCAGGTTAATAATATACAGAGCGTTGCCATAACGCTGCAACATCTTGTAATCAAAGTTAATAAGAAAAAGTACTACAGCAATATTTATTATGGCAAATATTCCCTGGCGCTGAACGTACCAGAAGCGTTGACCGCCATCATCGTTAATATGGGTTGCACTGCCAATTATCACAAGACTCATAATCATAATTCCCAAAGTAGCAATAATCAGGGGAAAGTTCAGCCTTTTTAACCAGCGATTATTCATATCTTTATACACCCGTATTAAACCAGTTAAATAACGATGAATTGGGCGGAGTCTCCCCCGCCCTTTGTCATCAAAAATTTTTAATCAGAACAGTCCGGTAATGATACCATTCTCATCAATATCCATGTTTTCAGCGGCCGGCTTTTTAGGCAGACCCGGCATGGTAAGAATATTACCGGTTAGCGCAACTATGAAACCAGCTCCAGCAGAGATTTTAAGCTCTCTTACTGTGATGTTAAATCCACTGGGACGACCCACTTTAGTTTCATCATCACTGAGGGAATACTGTGTCTTGGCCATGCATATCGGCATTTTGTCATAACCAAGATCTTCAATCTCTTTCATCTGCTTATTGGCATCTGCTGTGAAAACAACACCGTCAGCACCATAGATTGTTTTAGCTATAGCGCTAATCTTCTCAGGAATAGTCTGGCTCACATCATACATAAACTTGAAATTTTTGGGTTTCTCAATGGCTGCCTCAACTTTCTTAGCAAGTTCTACGCCGCCTTTGCCACCTTTTGCCCAAACTTCAGACAAAGCAACTTCAGCCCCCATTTCGTTGCACATTTCCTCCACGAGTGCAATTTCTTCAGGAGTATCGGTCGGAAAAGCATTAAGGGCGACAACCGCAGGTAAGCCAAAGGCCTGAATGTTCTCAATGTGCTTTGTAAGGTTTGCCATACCCTTTTTAAGAGCTTCCATATCAATCTTATCCAGTTCTTTCTTGCCTAAGCCACCGTGCATTTTCAGTGCCCGGACAGTAGCGACAATTACAACTGCATCCGGATTGAAGCCAGCAAAGCGACACTTTATATCAAGGAATTTTTCAGCGCCGAGATCAGCGCCAAAGCCTGCCTCAGTTACTACGTAATCGGCAAACTTAAGGGCAAATTTTGTCGCCATTACACTATTGCAGCCATGGGCAATGTTTGCAAAGGGACCGCCATGGATAAAGGCAGGTGTTCCTTCCAAGGTTTGGACAAGATTTGGTTTGATTGCATCCTTAAAGAGAAGCGTCAAAGCCCCGGTTACATTCAGCTCGGCAGCACGAATTGCCCTTCCTGAACGGTCGTAAGCAACGACGATCCTTCCCAACCGCTCTTTCATATCCTGAAGACCCGAGGACAGACAAAGAATCGCCATCATTTCCGAAGCAACAGTGATATCAAATCCGGTCTCACGGGGAACACCGTGAGCCTTGCCGCCCAGCCCGATGACCACATGCCTGAGGGCACGATCATTCAAATCAAGGACACGCTTCCATACAATGCGACGTACATCAATATCAAGAGCATTACCCTGCTGAATGTGGTTATCAATCACCGCAGCCAAAAGATTGTGTGCAGTTGTAATGGCATGGAAATCTCCAGTAAAATGGAGATTTATATCCTCCATAGGAACGACCTGGGCATAGCCGCCACCAGCAGCGCCGCCCTTCACACCAAAGCACGGCCCAAGGGAAGGCTCACGAAGTGCCACAGCCACATTTTTCCCTATAACATGGAAAGCATCGGCCAAACCAACGCTTGTGGTGGTTTTCCCTTCACCGGCTGAGGTGGGATTTATTGCCGTAACAAGAATTAGTTTACCGTTCTTATTTTCCTTTACCCGTTCATAGGCGCCGAGGGTAATCTTTGCTTTGTATTTACCGTAATACTCAATCTCGTCATTTGTAAGACCAAGTTTCTCCGCTATTTCACCAATCGGGCGAATCTTCGCTTCCTGAGCAATTTCTACATCTGTTTTCATAGTCATTATCCCTCCTGAATTAAGCAATCGTCATATTTTCCCCAGCCTGCAGCTTCGCCGCCTTAACAGTATTTGCCATCAGCATGGCAATTGTCAGCAAGCCCACGCCACCTGGAACTGGAGTAATCGCACCGACAACTTCTTTAACTGAGTCGTAATCCACATCACCAACAAGCTTCTTTGGTTCAATGCGATTTATGCCAACATCGATTACAGTTGCTCCCGGTTTTACCATATCAGCCTTTACAAACAGAGGCTTTCCGACTGCCGCCACAAGAACATCGGCATTGCGGCAAATCTCGGCAAGATTTTTTGTATGAGAATGACATACAGTAACGGTAGCATTCTTTTCTAAAAGCAGACTTATCATAGGTTTGCCAACTATATTACTGCGACCAATTACAACCGCATTAGCCCCATCCAGAGGAATATCGGCCAGTTCAAGCATCCTTACACAGCCGGCAGGAGTACAGGGTACAAGAGATTCCTGACCAGTAACGAGCCTTCCTACATTGACTGGATGGAACCCATCAACATCCTTCATGGGATCAATTCGGTTTAACACTTCATACTCGAAGGACTGCAACGCCTTTGGCAATGGCAACTGTACGAGAATGCCGCTTATTTTCTTGTCAGCATTTAATGAATCTATCCTGCTGAGGAGCTCATCCTTTGAAGTATCGGCAGGCAAGGCAATCATCTCAGAGTGGAAACCCAACTCCTCGCAAGCCTTGTTCTTATTTCGAACGTAAACCTGGGAAGCAGGATCTTCGCCTACTATAATTACCGCTAATCCCGGCATGAAGCCATATTTATCCCTAAATGCCAAAGCGTCTTCCTTTGCCACCTCTTTAATTTTGGCGGCAAATTCTTTTCCGGAAAGGATTCTTGCGGACATAACTATCAACCTTTCTTCAGAGATTATTAGAGATGATATTCACCACTTCAGAAAGTGGAAAATTTCTTTGATCAGTGTAATGAAATATTAATCTCCATCACAATTGAATAAAACTCAGTGAAAATATCATATGAGCAACTTATAAAAAGCTGGCAAATGTAAACACTAAAATGACTATAGATACGATGCCATTCCGCATAAAATACTTCTGGGTAAGCCAGGAAAAGTCCCTGTAATCAGCAATTCGATGCTGATATACCAGAGTACAGGCGGCCAAGGCTATACCAATAAAATACAGACAATTTAAGCTCATTCTTATTCCCAGACAGATAAATGTCCCAATAGACATAGCATGACCGATAGCCGCTAATCGAAAAGCATTAACTGCTCCCACTGAAACGGCTATGGAATGAAGGCCCTGGCTAATATCAAATTCTATATCCTGAGCCCCGTATATAACGTCAAAGGAACCTATCCACAGACCTACAGCCGAGCAAAGCAGTATTAAATTCCAATCTATACTGCCTCCGGCAGCTATCCAACCTCCGGCTGGAGCCATTGCTATAGCGACTCCTAAAACTGCATGGCACAAACAGGTTATTCTCTTCATAAATGGATAAACAATTGATGGAAGAGCGGCAACTGGCAGAAGTTTGAGACATATATCCGGCAACTGAATGACGGAATAAATCATTATCACTGCGCAAACAGCAATAAATACTACTGCATCCCTTTTGCTTAAATCACCTGTAACCATCGGGCGTTTAGTAAACCTTGGATGAACTTTATCGTATTTGAAATCCACTAAATTGTCAATAGCCAAGGCTGCGCAGCGAGCCCCGGTTAAAGCCAATGTTATCCAGGTCAAAACCTTCCAGCCAGGATCGCCCCCTGAGGCAAGAATTGCGCCAACATAAGCAAAGGGCAAATCAAAAATGGTATGATGAATAGCAACATTTCTTATATGGGCGCGAAGGAGCCGATTTATTTCAGTCAAGGCCAAGATCCTTCCACTTCTCATTGACATTTCGCTTGACTATTTCGCTCATTGATATTTCATCTGGCCATTCTCTCGTATGGCCTTCTTCCGGCCATGTTTTTGTTGCATCAATACCAAGCTTAGTGCCCCATTTTGCCATCGGCGAAGAATGATCTAAAGCATCCAGTGGCCCATCAACCATAATAATGTCACTTTTGGCATCAATGTTATTGAATACCCTCCACCAAACCTCTTTCTCATTTTGGACATCAACATGTTCATCAACTACTATGATCATCTTTGTGAACATCATTTGACCCATGCCCCAAATAGACTGCATCACTTTTTTAGCCTGCTGGGGATACGTTTTCTTAATAGACACCATGGTGCAGTTATGAAACACGCCGGTAAGCGGCAAATTTATATCAACTATTTCGGGAATTATCTGCTGAAGGACAGGCAGGAAAATTCGTTCGGTTGCTTTTGCCATATAACAATCTTCCATAGGTGGACGGCCAACTATAGTTGCTGCGTATATGGGATTTTTCCGGTGCGTTATACAGGTAATGTGGAATACAGGATAATCATCCGCCAGAGAGTAGTAACCGGTATGATCCCCAAAAGGTCCTTCTCTTCTGACTTCTCCTGCCTCTACATACCCCTCTAAGATTATCTCACTGGTAGCGGGAACCTCAACGTCAACTGTTACGCACTTTGTAAGCTCTACAGACTTATGCCTTAGGAAACCGGCAAAAACCATCTCATCTACATCTCTGGGCAAAGGAGCTGTAGCCGCATAAGTAAGGGCGGGATCGGTACCGATTGCTACCGCAACCTCCATATGTTTCTTACCGGCGGCTATCGTATCTCTATAGTTATCAGCCCCATTTTTATGAATATGCCAATGCATTCCGGTTGTACGTTTATCATACTTTTGGAGGCGGTACATTCCCACATTTCTTTTTCCAGTAGCCGGATTTTTTGTAAATACAAGAGGAAGGGTTATAAATGGGCCTCCATCCTGTGGCCAGCACCTTAAAATTGGGAACTTATCTAAATCAGGCACTTTCTCAATTACTTCCTGGCAGGGGGCATTTTTTACATATTTAGGAAAATTTATCGCCCTTTTTATCATTGGAACTATTGAAATAACATCCATTTTATTTTGAAATGATATGTAGGGCAACTTTAACATGGCACGAATTTCGTCTGCCAAGTCCTCAATTGTACCAACTCCCAACGCTAAAGCCATACGTTCCATACTGCCAAAAGCGTTTATTAACACCGGAATATCGTAACCGACTACGTTTTCAAAGAGAAGAGCCACATTTCCGGTTCCCTCCCGCTTGGAAATGCGATCCGTTATTTCGGTAATTTCAAGGTCACAGCTTACCGGAGCCTTTATTCGCTTAAGCAAACCCCGCTTTTCCAGCTCTGCCACAAACTCTCGCAAGTCTCTGTATGCCATTGAAGCTCACTTTCTTAAAATGAATTTGACGATAAAATAACTTAACTCATTAAGAATAATCATGGGAAGAGCTACCATGATCTGAGTAAAAATATCAGGAGTAGGCGTAATAACCGCTCCTATCACAAAGGATAAAAAGATAACATAACGCCGTTTATCTCCCAAAAATTTTGAAGATAAAAATCCCAGCTTTGCCGCAATGACAATAACTAATGGCAGTTCAAACACAAAGCCAAAGGGAAGAATAAATGAAAACATAAAATCAAAGTACCTGGCCACCGAAAACATGGGCATCAGGGAATCACTGCCAAATCCGCCAAAAAACTTCAAGGCGGCAGGCATCACCAGAAAAAAAGAAAATGCCAGTCCCGACAAAAAGAGAATTACCGAAGAAGGTACTATGACCGCGGCTATATATCGTTCTTTTATGGTTAGAGCTGGCAGGACAAAACACCACATTTGATAAAACACGATAGGCAGCGCCAAGATGAAACCGCAAAAGACTGATACCTTCAGGTAAGTAAAAAAAGCCTCCGAAGGTTGCAGATAATATAATTTCCCTATCGGTTCTGAGATAAAAGTCATTATCTCTTCAATAAAACAATAACAAATACCACTGCAAACCAATACTGCCAATATAGCACGAATTAAACGCCAACGTAATTCTTCCAGATGAGCAATGATCGACATACTGCCATCATCAATTTTCTTCTCATTTATTGGTCTACCAGACCCGCCAGCCTCTTTCAGCTCGCTATTGTTGCAGTTCTGACCAGCACCTTTTTCATCAGAATCTATAGGATTTCTGCCATCTATGCCATTATTGAAGGTTTCTTTTTGAGGGGTAGACTCCTCAGGCATCTTCCTTCACTTCACTTTTGCTTTCGGTTTTTTCCGTGTTCATTGGTTTTGGTTCACTTATATCAGAGGTTGCTTTTTTGAACTCATTAATGCCTTTGCCAAGGGCTTTGCCAACCTCTGGTAGTTTTCCCGGGCCAAAAACTACCAGGCCAATTATGAGAATAAGAATAAGCTCCGGAACACCAATGCCAAACATACTTTCTCCTCCTTAATAAGAAAATCAATAATTACGCTTCAAGATATAATCAGCTAAAAGGACAAAGGATTCTCTTAAATTTTCACTACATTCTTCAGGGATAAATGACTTGGCCTTATTGACATATTCCTGAATTTTTTTATTCGACCGGGCAACACCTTCACACCCCCTGACGATCATAACAGCCTCCCGCAATTCATCATCACTCATCAAGGGATTGGAAATTATAGCCGCCAGTCTTTCTTTTTTAGAAGAGCATTCCAAAGCATAAATAACTGGCAAAGTTATTACGCCCTGCTTAATGTCACACCCTGCCGGTTTGCCTAGCGTTTCCTCATTGCTGGTCACATCCAGCAAATCATCGGTAATCTGAAATGCCATTCCTAAATTATGGCCATAGTTATAAAGTTTATTAGAAATATCAGTCCCCATTCCTTCCACCAAGGCACCAATTTCACAGCAGACAGCCATGAATGCAGCCGTCTTTTTTCCGATTTGGCAATAATATGTATCCTCGCCGGCAGGGATTGTATACAATGAGGAGTCCTGTTGAATTTCTCCAACTGCCAGTAGTTTTACAAGCTCAATAAGCTTTTTCCCTATAATTCTCGGATATTCTTTGTCACTAATCAAACCAAATGCGCTGGCAAAAAAGTAATCGCCGGCTAAAACCGCCACATGATTACCATATCTTGCATTTGCTGTTTCTTTTCCCCTGCGCAAAAGGGAATTATCTATGACATCATCATGGATTAAAGATGCCACATGGATAAGCTCCAACGATGCTGCCAGTGGTACGATATCGTCATAATTATCCTTTCTTGACAATTTGGCGGCCAACAAAAACAGCGCGGGACGCAGTCTTTTTCCGCCGGCACTTATAAGACTGCTTCCAATGCCAGATAACAGAGGAAAAGTCGTTTCAGAAACCTTCTGTAGACAATCTTCAACCTCATCAAGTTCTTTTCTGATTAGAGAATAAGATTTTGATAACAAATTCATCACCTAAATATTGAAATAATTACATCAAATCTGATTCACAGATTATTCTCGTCTATTGTAATCAATTCCTGCCTGTCATTATGTTTTTATAAAAAATATCTACATTTTCCATATACACTTGTAAAAGAATACAATATATATTAAAGTAATTGTATAAAAATCTTATGAAAGAAGGTATACATATGGGATGGCATATTTCTGGTGAACCAGGTGAAGTAGCTGAGCGCATTCTTCTTCCTGGAGATCCTCTCAGAGCAAAGCATGCGGCTGAAGTTTTTTTAACTAATGCTAAACAGTTTAATTCAACCAGAAACATTCTTGGTTATACAGGTTTTTACAAAGGTGAGCGGATTTCCGTTATGGGTACTGGCATGGGTATGCCCTCTATATCTATATATGTCAACGAATTGATCAAGGATTATGGGGTAAAGCGCCTTGTCCGGGTGGGAACCTGTGGAGCAATGCAGGAATACATAAAAGTTCGCGATATTGTCATTGCTCAGTCCTGCACTACAGACTCTTCTATGATCCGCAACACTTTCGGACCGTGTATTACATTCTCCCCTACGGCTGATTATTCTTTTTTGGAACGCGCTGTAGCTGTTGCAAGAGAATATGGAATTAAAGTGCATGTAGGTAATGTCCTTTCCCAAGACAGGCTCTATGATGATGAGATCAACTTAAAAAAGCTTCAGGATTACGGTGTTCTTGCCGCTGAAATGGAAGCGGCTGCCCTTTATCTGCTCGCTGCCAAATACCATGTAGAAGGGCTTGCCCTGTTTACCGTCAGCAATCATCTTATAACCGGTGAAGAAACAACTCCCGAAGAAAGAACGACAACATTTGATGACATGTTACGGATTGCCTTTGAAGCAGCGATTCGCTAAAAATTTTAATATATTTAAGCCTGTGATTTGTTGCGGAAACTAAAGCTTTCACAACAGTGCATTCACTGCTAAGCAAGGGAAAATATAACCTATGATCAATACAAGGAAGATGTGAAATATTTCAATGTACTGGGGCTGCGCGAAGCAACAATTAGGAAATTGTTCAGGCTCAGGAACAGCTGTGTTGATATGGATGATCCAAGTGTACGGATGCCGTGTAAGGGCTGCACCTATTAAGCAGTTCTTCAAAAATCATTCCCTTTAGCCGTTCATCATCTATTTTATATCCATAAGGGACCATTATCTCAAAGCACATTTTTTTCTGGTTTCCTTTAGATTTAGTGAGGTGAAAATCATGTAAGGAAAGTCCGGCATCAATACCCTTCAAAATATCTTCGACCACTTTTTGACATATTTTTTTCTCAGTGCTATTTAGATCCACAGGATCCATATGTATGATTATCTCTATCCCCAGCTCATCGTTGATCCTTTTTTCCAGTGTATCTATAATATCGTGGGCAGATACTATATCATAATCTGCGGAAATTTCTGCATGAAGTGTAGCAAAAGAATGATTCGGTCCATAGCTGTGTATTACCAAATCATGATAGCCAAGAATATTCTTACATTTTTTCACGATTTCATCAATTCTGGCCGTAATCTCTTCATCCGGGTTGGTTCCCAATAACGGCTTTAATGTGTCATCTGCAGCATGATATCCGGTAAGTAAAATAAACAGGGCGACAATCATTCCTGCATATCCATCGATATTGTATCCACCGAAATAATAAACAAGAATACTCAACATTACGCCACTGGTTGAAATACAATCTGAAAAGCTATCTTTAGCTGCTGCTTTTATGGCCACAGAGCCGATCCTATTTCCTATTGACTTGTAGAAATGACCAAGCCACAGTTTTGTAAAAATTGAAAGAGTGAGTCCGCCAATTATTACAGAGTCGACACTTATGTCCACCGGTGAGATAATGCGTTGATAAGACTCTTCTGCTGTTTTAAGGCCAACAACAATAATTATTGCCGCCAAAAATAGACCTGTAAGGTACTCAATTCGTCCATGACCATAAGGATGTTCGCCATCGGCTGGCTTAGCCGCAAATCTAAAACCAAGAATCGTAACAAGGGACACGCCTGCATCTGATAAATTATTAATGGCATCAGCCACTATTGCCAGTGATGATGTAATAAGACCTAAAGCAAGTTTCAGTGCAAAGAGAAGCAAATTTACAATAATACCAACGATTCCGGTAAATTGCCCGACTTTCTTTCGGTCGTCTGAATTATCTCCCCTTGGCATCACTCCGCCAAAGTAGCGTTCCAGTAATAATTCTGTCATATTTTCCTCCAAATACGATTATATTATCAGAAACAAACATGCTGCTCAAAATGAGAAAGAAATTGAAAACTGTTCTTTATAATCTCAAAATTATTAGAAGCGTTTGCATAATTGCAAACGCTTCTAACTTTTTTACATGATACTATACGGCTTAAATTTTTTCAAGCAAATACCGTACCAAGCATGACATTCATCTTTTTCCGTTAAGTAATGGTTTGAGGAAGCTGCCAGTATAGGATTGATTATTATTTGAAATATCCTCAGGAGTACCTGTACATACTATGGTTCCTCCGCCCTCGCCTCCCTCTGGCCCCAGGTCAATAATATAATCAGCTGATTTAATTACATCAAGATTATGCTCAATAACTACAACAGTGTCTCCTGAATCTACCAACCTTTGCAGGATCACCAGTAAGCGGGAAATATCATCGGTATGGAGACCTGTAGTTGGTTCATCAAGAATATATAACGTTTTTCCGGTAGACCTTTTCGACAGCTCAGAGGCTAGTTTAACTCGCTGGGCCTCACCCCCTGAAAGAGTGGTTGCCGGCTGTCCAAGCTTTATATAGCCAAGTCCTACATCGTGTATCGTTTGAAGCTTTCTGGCTATCGCCGGGATATTAGCAAAGAAATCCAAAGCCTCATCAATCGTCATATTTAAAACATCAGATATGCTCTTTCCTTTGTATTTAGCCTCAAGGGTTTCTCTATTATATCTTGCCCCATGACAAACTTCACATGGTACATATACATCCGGCAGAAAATGCATCTCTATCTTTATTATTCCATCGCCTTTACAGGCTTCGCATCTGCCTCCCTTAACATTAAAGCTGAATCTTCCCGGCTTATATCCCCTCATTTTTGCTTCAGCAGTCTTGCTGAATAAATCTCGAACAGCGTCAAATAGGCCAGTATAAGTGGCAGGATTTGATCTGGGAGTTCTACCAATAGGTGATTGGTCAACATCTATGATTTTGTCTATAAATTCAAGCCCAGCAATTTCTTTATGCTTGCCCGGCTTGCCTTTTGTATGGTATAACCGGGCCGCCACTCCTTTATAGAGTATTTCATTGACAAGCGTGCTCTTTCCGGAACCGGAAACCCCGGTAACAACTGTAAACAGGCCTATGGGGAATCTTACATTCACATTTTTAAGGTTATTTTCTTCCGCCCCAATTATTTCTATAGCATTTACACTTCCCGTTCTACGAATGGATGGAACAGGAATAGTTTTTTCCCCTGACAAATACTGTCCAGTTATTGACTCCGGATTAGCAGAAATCTCACTCGCTGTACCTTGCGCCACGACTCTGCCTCCATGCTCACCGGCCCCTGGTCCAATATCGATAATTTGGTCAGCCGTGCGCATTGTATCCTCATCATGCTCTACAATGATAAGAGTGTTTCCCAAATCCCGTAAATGACAAAGGGCATCCAGCAAGCGTTTGTTATCTCTCTGATGAAGACCTATACTGGGTTCATCAAGAATATACAATACTCCCATAAGGCCCGAACCTATCTGAGTTGCAAGTCTGATTCGCTGCGCCTCACCTCCGGATAGAGTTCCGGCTGACCTGTTCAAAGTCAGGTAATCGAGTCCCACATGAGATAAAAAACCAAGCCTTGCCTTGATTTCCTTTAGTACCTGTGCTGCTATTTTTTTCTCTCTATCGCTAAGGTTTAGTTTGTCAAAAAAGTCCAGTGAATCACTGACCGATAAAGAGGTAACCTGATGAATATTCATCCCGCCAATCGTTACTGCCAGTGTTTCAGGTTTAAGTCTTGACCCATTACAAGCAGGACAAGGAGTCTCTGTCATATATTGCTCGTAGCTTTCCCTCATTTCATCGGAGGTCGTTTCTTTATAGCGGCGCTGAAGAATATTCATGACGCCCTCAAAATAAACATGGTGGGTGCGAACTTCGCCAAACATATTTTCATATTCAAAATCCACCATCTCTTTTGAACCATATAACAGGGAATATCTAAGTTTTTCCGGCAACTTATTCCAGGGAGTTTCCAGCTTTTCCCCATGCTTGTACAGCATTGCCCCTATCTGACACATAGCGTATGAAGCAAGATTTTTGGACAGGGGGGCAAAGGCACCATCGGCTATGCTTTTATCAGGGTCAGGAACTACGAGGCTTTCATCAAACTTTTTATTACTTCCCAGTCCGCTGCAACTTGGACAAGCCCCGAAAGGACTGTTAAAGGAAAACATTCTCGGGGCTATTTCCGGCAAACTTATACCGCAATCAACACAGGCAAAATTCTGACTGAACATTAAGGTTTCGCCGTCTATGACATCAACATATACAACCCCGCCGCCTATCTTTAATGCACTTTCAACCGAGTCGGCCAGCCTGTCTCTTATGTCATCACGGATCGCCAGACGATCGACTACAACCTCAATAGTGTGCTTCTTATTCTTATCAAGCTTGATGTCATCGTTGATGTCGTACAATTCACCGTCTATGCGTACCCGGACGTACCCGTCCCGGCGGATTGCCGCTAAGGTATTTCGATGTTCCCCCTTTTTACCTCTTACCACTTGAGCGGTTATATATATTTTTGTCCGTTCCGGCAGCTTGAGAATTTGGTCAAGCATTTGATCAAGGGATTGCTGAGTAATTGGTTTTCCGCATTTCGGACAATGAGGCCGCCCTGCTCTGGCAAATAACAAGCGAAGATAATCATAGATTTCCGTCACTGTACCAACGGTTGATCTTGGATTATGACTGGTCGTTTTTTGATCGATAGAAATGGCCGGAGAAAGCCCTTCTATATAATCTACATCCGGCTTATCCATTTGGCCAAGAAACTGTCTGGCATAGGATGACAGCGATTCAACATATCTCCTTTGACCTTCTGCATAAATAGTATCAAAGGCAAGGGAAGATTTTCCCGAACCTGACAATCCTGTAACAACCACCAGCTTATCCCGGGGAATTTCAAGACTTATGTTTTTAAGGTTATGCGCTCTTGCACCTTTAATTTTGATGAAATTATCCATAATCTTTCAACCGTCCTGTTTCACTCTAATCAACGGCATCGCTCTCGCCGCAGTATCTGTAAAAATCGGATCATCTGATATATTTTCTATCAGTAATGTGTTGCGAGCTATGTAATCATCATTACCAACGCCCTTGTATAGGTCAATCAGTGACGCTGTCCACGGTAAGGAAATGATTTCATATATTGGAGTTCCTATCGTTGCTTCGTACTCTGAAATACATTGTTTTTTCTCATTCTTTGGATAATTATAAGATATCGCTACGATTCGGAACAATCTGGATAAAATAGAGACACGGTCGGTTATTATATATTCACGTAGAGAATCTACATGAATAATTATCGTATCTGCCCCTACCCGTCCAAGTAAATTCAGCTTTTCAGCAAAGCTCATCTCCGTAGTTAAATAGCAGACACCAGCCCCAATAGCCGATAATGCCATTGATATTTCTGTTCCCTCGACAGCTGAGAGACCATCAAGTGCCACTATTGACGTTCTATTAATACCCGTACTGACTAAATATTTTTTTGTCAATTCAACACTATCGCTGATTTCTTTATCTGACCTTGCTTTTAGAAACATTGATTCTCCATAAGTCGCTGAACTAATTTCACTGACAGAACTTAAAGGTAGAGATACAACATCGAGCAGTGGCGCTGATATGTAATCAAGTAAACTAATAACCGGTAGCTGCATAAAATCAGCTCTTGTCATGGAATCCTTAACGAGGATGCCCTGTTTATTATATATTTGCCGATAAAAAAAGCTTTTTTTGTACGCCCAACGAAAGATTTTATCAACACTTTCAAGAGGATTCATATATACTGCACCTAAAAAACAGGGAGGGCTAAGCCCTCCCAAAATAAATTGCATTATTTTATTCCAACGGTTTCTGATAGAAAAAGGGCTTGTAGCTTGTATAGCCTAACTGCCGGAAATTAAGAATAGCTTCAGTAGCGCCGACAAAGAGAATACCACCCGGCTTCAATGACTTGAGAAAATTACTATAAAGCTGATCTTTCGCCTCTTCAGTGAAGTAAATGACAACATTTCGGCAAAGAATGAGGTCAAAACCAGTCTCAAACGGATCCTTTAGTAAATTGTGCCGCTTAAATTCGATTACGGATTTGATATCCCGCTTAACAGCGTATTTTCCATCAACCTTGTCAAAATATTTGGCCAACCGGGCTGGTTTTACGGCCTTAAGCTCACTGTCAGAATAAACACCTGCACGAGCTTTTGCCAAGATTTCAATATCTAAATCACTTGCCAAAATCCGGTGCCTCGTGCCCGGGGTCATCTCCTTCATAATTATGGAAAGAGAATACGGCTCAGCACCGATAGAGCAGCCTGCACTCCAAATGTTAAGTTTTGGCGAACGCTTCAAAAGGTAAGGAATAATATCGGTCTCCAATAACCCAAATTTCTCAGGGGTTCTGAAAAATTCGGAAACGTTGATAGTAAGATATTCGATAAAGGCAGCAAAATCGTCTTTATTTTTGCAGCACTCATCAAAATAACCTGCATATGAAGTAAAATCACTACGGCAGACCAGATTCTCAATGCGGCGCCTCATTTGCGCCTCTTTATATAAATCAAGGTCAATACCGGTTTTTGCCTTTAGCTTAGTTTTGAATAGTCCCCAATCCTGATCATCCAACATTTTACTTTACCTCCATTGTAGAAATATTGAAAACAAAGAATTCAATCACGTATTCAAATAAAAATAAACCGCAGTAATTTTTTCGATAAATAACCCCCAATTCCTTCTAGAGAACGTAAAAATTTACTAAACAGGACATAAATCCTAACAGCTTAATCATCAGTCACCGACATAATGGCTAAAGCTGCCAATTGTTATTTCAGGCTGTGCTTCTCTTAATGACTCAATAAATTTAATCGTGCCGATTGATGTACCGCCATTTTGTAGCATTGTTGCAAGAAACCAGTCCGGATCAATATTCAGATTTCTCATCTGAATCATCTGTATCGGAAGCTCTTTCAGAAATTCCTGCCAGGCAGCTACTTCTTCCTGACGGTCGTTAAAGCCGGGGAAGTATAAAAGATTTAATGATACATATACGCCATGCTCCAATGCATATCGGATACTGTTTTTCACGTCAGTCAGCTTATAAGAGCTTCGGTAATAGGCGTTGTACGATTCCGGTTTCGCGCTTATAATGCTGACCCTCATGGAATCCAGCCCGGCATCAACTATTTTCCTAATACCGAGGGTAAACCCAGCATTAGTATTTATATTGATCTGGCCTTTATCAGTATTTTCTCTTATGAGCTTGATCCCTTCAGCTATGTTATCGGCTGACAGAGACGGCTCCCCTTCGCACCCTTGCCCAAAACTAACAATACCCTGAGGAGCTATCGACAAGTGGTAAATTCCTATTTCGGCAATTTCCTTTGCCGTAGGTTTGAATTTAATCCTGCTCTGGGGAGAAGGGCAACACTCTGCTGGCTGCAATGATATACAGCCCAAACATTTTGCATTACAAACAGGAGAAATCGGGATTCCCGCCTCCCATCGATGATAAAAAAGGTTTTCAGCAGTCTGGCAATGCCAAGTTAGTGCACAATTTGACAAGTGATCAACAAGACGATTTTCAGATAAATCTTTTTTAACATTTTTTACTAATTTTGAAAGATTTTTTGTATTGTAATGTTCTGGATTCCATTTATCATCTTGATTATCTGTATGTATTGCCGCTACATAAAGCTCATCATTGTACACAGCCACCGCCGTATACCCATACAGCGGAAGGGGCCTTGCTGAGTCATTATTTTCCGAATCGATTCTATATGCGGGGACATGAGTCCTCGTGTAACCAGGTGGAATAACCGCCGCAACAGCCAAACCAGCAACCGGTAATACCTCTCCGTCTGAAGATACTCCCACCGCTTGTCGGCCAGGCATAAACATCAAATCTGACCCTCGTGGTAAAGGTATTAAATCTTTTGGTCTCAGCGGCACTTCAGCATTACCGACCCTTCCCATGGCGCCCAAACCCGGGATGTCAAGTATATTACCATCATCGTCAGCGTATAATGCTGTAACCTCATTCATTGTCTTCTCTATCACCTGCCTGTTCCTTTTTCCAAGCCCCTTTTTCTTTCTTTTGTTTTTTGGGGTTATACTTATTCATAGCAAAATCCATACCATTTGTGACGATACACTCTACCGCCGGTATAAGATACTTGATAGACTCGTCAATCAGTGGCCGCTGGTCCTCATTAAATACCGCCAAGACATGATTAACGACAGACCAGCCAGGCAGCGGCCTGCCTATACCAATTCGGATTCTTGCAAAGTTCTCATCAGGAAGGTGCTGCAACAAAGATTTAATTCCATTGTGTCCTCCGGCACCGCCTTTTTTTCTTATTCTGACAGTTCCAACAGGAATATCCATATCATCATGGGCCACCATAACGTCCCCGGTATCAAGCTTATACCAATTCATCAAGGGGCCTACAGCTTCCCCGCTAAGATTCATGTAAGTCAAAGGCTTTACCAAAATTAGTTTTTCTGCTCCAAGACGAGACTCCGCAACAAGAGCCTTGCCGCATTTTCTCCATCCTGCTGAAGTTCCAAGCTTATCAGCTACTGCATCCAGCAGCATCCAGCCCACATTATGCTTTGTATTTTCATATTCCTTGCCGGGGTTTCCCAATCCTACGAGCATCTTCATAATCGTATTCTATCACAACACAAGGCAGAATAAAACAGCGACACCTAGTATAATCCTATAGTATCCAAAGACCTTAAAGTCATTCTTTTTTATGTATTTCAGCAAGCACTTTATAGACAGCACCGATGTGATAAACGCTACAACCATTCCCACAAACAAAATGACAAACTCAGCAAAAGAGTAAGATACCCCAAATTTCAACAGCTTAAGAAAGCTTGCCCCAAACATAACCGGTATAGCCAGAAAAAAGGTAAACTCCGTAACAACCATTCTGGAAACACCGCACAACATTCCGCCCAAAATAGTCGCGCCCGACCTTGACGTTCCCGGTATCAGAGACAGTACTTGAAAACAGCCAATCAATATAGCCGTTTTGTAATCAAGCGAATCCAAACTTGTTATACACGGCTTTCGCCTTTTATTATAGTTTTCAACAACGATAAACAACACTCCATAAATTATTAAAGTAACCGCAACTACAGTAGCGGTCATAAAATGTTCCTCTACATATTCATCAAAAAGCAAACCTATTACACCAGCCGGAATTGTAGCCACAATAACCTTATACCACAAAACAACAGTTCTTTTTTTTTCGTGATAATCTTTGCCGACGGCCCAAGGATTAAGCCTGGTAAAATTCATGGCCACAACAGAGAGAATTGCCCCAAGCTGTATAACTACCAAGAGCATATCCTTAAACTTTTGTGATACCTGCAACGTAATAAGCTCGTCAACCAATATCATGTGACCGGTACTGCTTATGGGCAGCCACTCTGTCACACCCTCCACAATACCAATTACAATAACCTTAAAAAGCTCGGCGGTCGTTAATTCCATTTTCTCCCCACTTAATAACTGCTGAGCAATCAGCTCTTCATCCAGCCAAATCTCTCAAAAATTGGAACATACTGTATTCTGTCAATAAAATCTTCGTAAGTATTCGCCGTTCTAAAAACCGGTAAGCGCTCAATAGCATACAAATTCGTCATTGTATCGACATTTCCATACTTTATCGTGAAAGCCCCCTTGTATCCACAACCACGAACAATATCGGCAATGTGCAAATTATAGGTACCTGTCGGATATGCTACATACTCGACAGACTTTTCCAAGACCTCTTCGATCCTTTTCTTTGATTCAGTAAGCTCCCTTCGGAGCTTTTCATCGTTCAACTCCGTCATGGAAATATGATCAACAGTATGGGACTCGATATCAATAACGCCGCTTTCCTGCATTTCCTTCGCCATATCCCAGGAGATGTAATAAGGCAATTTGCGATCAATAAAAGAGGTAATCACGAAAATTACGCCAGTGAAGCCATATTTTTTCAAAATCGGGTAAGCATTTGTATAATTATCACGGTATCCATCATCAAAAGTGATCATTAACGGACGTTCAGGTAAATCAACCTCTTCTCCGGCCAGCACTCCCCTTAATTGTTCAAGAGATATTGTTTCAAAACCATTTTTTTTAAGAAAGGCCATTTGGTTATCAAAATCACGGGGAGTAATTGACAGCGAACTGAAGTAATCATCCACCTTATGATAATTAAGAATTACAATCTTCTTTGCTGTTGTACAAGCAGATACAGAAGCCATCGCCTGACATTTACTAATCGTAACCAGACAAAAGACAATTAATGAAAAGATAAAAAACTTTTTCAACAATAAAACCCCATCAATCTGTATTCAGAGTACCAACATTACAAATTTTATATTTTTTGATAGTATATTAATGTAATGATAACAACTCTACATAGTACTTTGCTATACCATCATCAGCATATTGAAACCAAAATAACATTTCTCATGTTGCATTTTTATCATTTTAATCCCCATATACGTTTCCGTCAACCAAAAAACTATTGGTTAAAAATATTATTCTGTTGTAATGTTAAAGGCGAAATGGGTTCCCGTATCAAAACACTATTGAGTCAGCTTACATAGTATAGCCATCTCAATAGTGTTTCTTTTATTCATATCTAAGAGCTTCTATTGGATCAAGGAGAGCTGCCTTTCTGGCTGGGTAGATGCCAAAAAACAAGCCGATTCCTACCGAAAAGCTGAAGGAAAGAAGAATTGGCGATAGAGTTATTACGGTATTAAACCCACCAAATCGGGAAATCAACTCTGAAGCAGCACAGCCAAAGCCAATTCCAATTAAACCACCAATTACTCCAATGACTACGGACTCAATGAGGAACTGGGTCATGATTGCCCTATAGGTTGCTCCCAATGCTTTCCTAATACCGATTTCTCTGGTACGTTCCGTAACAGAAACCATCATGATGTTCATTATTCCTATTCCCCCAACCAGTAGCGATATTGCCGCCACACTGCCCAAAAACAAAGTAAGCATACTGGTTGTCTCATTTACAGTTTCCATAAGGCTTGTCATGTTCCTGACATTAAAGTCATCTTCTTTTCCCCCGGTTATCCTGTGGCGCTGCCTCAAGAGTGACTCAATGTCACCCTGTACGCGATCCATTTTATCCTGAGAAGACACCTGAATATTCACAGACTGAACATAGGTAATGCCGAGGAGCCGCTCCATGGCGGTTGTCAGCGGAATGATTACAATGTCGTCCTGGTCCTGACCCATAGAAGACTGACCTTTGCTTTCCAAAACGCCTATTACTTTATAGGGCTGATTATTGATCCGGATATTCAGTCCGACCGGATTTTTGCTGCCATAAAGGTTGCTTGCTACCGTAGTGCCAATGACAGCTACACGCTGACGCTTTGTCAAATCATCCTGGGTAATGAAAGATCCAGCCGAAACCGCCAGTGATCGAATGGGCATATACTCAGGGGTAACACCATACACAGTTGTGTTCCAGTTTTGATTGCCATTTACTACCTGAAATGAACGCCGTACAGTAGGAGATACATAGTCAATATTCTTTACTTTTGATTTTATCGACACGGCATCTTCATATTTCAGGGTAGTCCGGGAGCCCGCCGCTGACCGGAGACCTCCGGTATTGGAACTTCCCGGCATGACAATCAGCATATTGCTTCCAAGGCTGGAAATAGAATTCGTAATGTTCTGCTTGACCCCAAGCCCCACTGATACCATGGCGATTACGGCTCCAACGCCAATAATGATTCCCAGCATTGTAAGGATCGTCCTTAACTTATTGGCCGTCAATGCATCGAGGGCAATACGCACGCTTTCCTTAAAAAGCATATAATCTCCCTCCTCCCTTTTTATACTACATCCATTTGAACGCCCCTTCCGGCGTCCTTAGTTATTTTTCCGTCCCGAACCAGGAGCTGTCTGCTGGCACAGGCAGCAATCTCCGGCTCATGGGTTACGAGAATAATGGTCTTCCCCTGGTCATGTAATCCTTCAAAAATCTCCATGATTTCCCTGGTTGACTTTGTGTCTAAATTTCCGGTGGGCTCATCCGCCATGATTATTTTTGGTTCATTTACAAGGGCTCTCGCTATAGCTACCCGCTGACGCTGACCGCCGGACAATTCATTGGGCTGATGATACGCCCGGTCAGCCAACCCTACCGCCTCCAGGTAATGCATTGCCCTTTCCCGTCGTTCCTTGCTGTCTATCCCACTATACACAAGGGGAAGTGCCACATTATCAAGAGCGCTTATCCGGCTTAGAAGGTTGAAGTTTTGAAAGACAAAGCCTATTTTTTGATTACGGGTTACGGCCAGATCATCATCACTGAGGGAAGCGACTTCTTCTCCATCAAGCTTATAGGAACCAACCGTAGGCCGGTCAAGGCAGCCTAAAATATTCATAAGGGTTGATTTACCGGAGCCCGAAGGACCCATGAGAGCGACAAACTGACCTTTGTATATATCGGTGGTTATTCCATCCAGCGCCGCTACCTCCTGGTCACCTATCTGATAAAGTTTTTTTATTCCTTTTAATTCGATAGTTTTCTCCGGGTCGTTAATCGTGCTTCCCTGCTGGACTTTATCATCATATTTGTTCATACCCTCACCTCCGCCGTTACATTCGCGGTGGACCGCCAAAGGGTCCCCGGTTTCCGCCAGAACCTTTACCGCCCTTTTCTCCGTTATTCTTATTCATGGCCACCTTGTAGGTATTTGAAATCTTGTCCCCTTCGGAGACACCGTCCACAACTTCCACATAGTCATCGCTGTATATTCCGGTTTTTACACTTCTTTCCTCAGTGCTTCCATCTCCTTTGACAAGTAACACATAGGATCCATTGGCGTTTGTCTTAAGGGATGAAATGGGAACTGCCAAAGCGTATTTCTTCTCCGAGGTCACAACCTCCACCCTTGCCGTCATGCCCGGCAGCAAATCATTATCAGGATCATCCACATCCAGCGTGACATAGTAATAGATTACGTCGGCTGACGATTTGCTGGAAGAACTGCTTGAGCTTATGTTCCAACTGTTTGTCACATCGGTTTGAGAAATCTCTGATACTTTGGCCCTAAACTTTCTATCAGTATAAGCATCTACTGTAAATACTGCCTCCTGACCAACCTTTATATTCCCGATATCAGTTTCATCAATTTGGGCTTTTATCTGTTTGCTTGATAAATCGGCAATCAGCATAATAACCGTGGGATTATTATTGCCTTGTACTGCCATAGTGCCAGGGGTCAGTGGCTCTCCCACAACGATTCCATCCATGGGAGCGGTAATTATAGTCTCAGCCAAATCCGACCGGGTAACCTCCAAGGAGCTTTTGGCCGTATCGTACTCCAGCACAGCGTCTTCGTACTGCTCCTGGCTGTTTGCGCCAATATTGTACAAATAAGCTGCCCGATCGTATTTCGCCTTTGCGTTTATTACCCTGTATTGCGCCTGTTCGGCCTTTGCTTCATAATCCTTTCCATCCAAAGTCGCAACAGTCTGACCGGCCTTAACCTGCTGATTTTCCTTTACCAGCACAGTTTTAATGCGGGCAGTAATTTTTGAGGACACTTCAACCGAATTTACAGGCTTTATTGTTCCGGTCGCGCTTACCGTTGACTTCAAGTCCATCTTGGAAACCTTGACTGTCTCAATTTTTGTTGATTCCTTTGAGTTCTCAGAGGAATTGAACCAATACCAGGCACCGCCAAGTACACCGGCAGTTATTAAAACACCGGCGGCTATTTTAGCCATTTTTTTATTGCCCATCTTCTTCCACCTCCTTTTTTGTATCCAAGGCAGCTTGTTCCGTTATTTCATTAGATTGTTTGTTAAGAGCTTCTTCAGCAGTTTCTCCAATGGAGAGCCCCATTTCATTTTCCACCGTAGCTCTGTTTCGTGAGTAGTCATACTTTGCGCTGATGTCATTTAATTGGGCGCTTACAAGAGCTACCTGCGCATCCAATACATCCAGCATAAGACCCTCACCAGCCTTGTATTTTTCCGTAGCAATATAGTAGTCTTCCTGCGCCATGGTAACGGCGATCTTTGTAGTACGGAGCCTTTTCTCCGCCTCTCTCATATCCAGATATGCCGTTTGAAAAGAAAGGTCAAGATTCTCTAAATCCCGCAGAAGCGTTAATTCAGCCTTTTCATAGGCAGCCCTTGCTTTCTCAACAGCAGCATGTGTAACTCCACCGTCAAATATGTTCCATCTTGCCGATACGCCGGCTTCATAATCACTGCTGCTGGTATGAGGCCGGGGTGAATACCGTTGACTCCCCCCAATTCCAGCGGAGACCGAAATCTGCGGGTAGTAATCTGCTTTGGCGCTCCGGATAGCATACTTCGTCTGCTTCACCTGATATTTATCAATAATAATGTCCTTTCGGTGTTCCAGCGCGTAAGCCAGACAATCTTCCAGTTCAGGATTAAATTCAACATAGTTAAAATCTTCCGTTAAAATAAGCTCTTCTTCGTAGGGAAGTCCCAAAATATTTTTTAGTGTCTTTATACTGACTGCATACTTATTCTTCGATCTAATCAAATCCTGTTCAGAATTCGACAGTTCCACCGAAGAACGAAGAACATCTATTTTTGCTTTGCTTCCAGCTTCGTAAAGTTGCTGAACATTTGTCAAGTGAGCCTTATAATTATTTACCGTCTGTTCGTCTACCTCAACAGTCTGTCTATTTTGAAGAACATCGTAGTAGGCTTTTATCACCTTAAGTCTTGTATTTTCCCTTTCCCTTTCCGTTTCAAGCTGGGCAATCTTTACCCCTAGCTTACTGCTGGAAATATTTGCCTCGTTTTTTCCGGCCGTAAAAATAGGCAGGCTTACAGAGGCACTAACGCTGCCATTTCTGTTTTGATCTGATTCGGTACTATTCTTATTAAGTCCCAAGCTTCCGTTACCGGAAATAGTAATACTATTTTGGCCACGAGCAGATTTCAGATCAGCTCTGGCGGATTTCTCTCCTACCTTGATAATGGCTAAATCCGTATTCTGTTCCAATGCCATGTCAACAGCCTCTTGAATAGATAGTGCAGTCGCTTCACATACACCCATATTCCCCATTATCAATGGAGCAATGATCACCCCAGCAGCAATAGTTTTAACCTTTTCAAGAACTGATTTTTTCATTACTTTCACATCCTATCCATAATGTGGATTCATTCTTAATGGTCATGTTCTCAAATTATATACTTATTCACTAACTATAGCAATTTCTAACTCTGATTATGTTATATATCAGTATTATGAAATTGGCATTAGAAAAACATTTAAAAATATAAAGATTTTTATACATCTTGTTTAGTCTACGTTTATTCAGAGCTGCTACCATTAAATCATTTTGTCATTTTTATCTATTCTGCTTTCCCAAATCGTGGTAAAATGTCGGGAAATTAACAATCGAAGAGGTTATACTGATGGATATTGACTTTGTTAGCATGCTGACGCCTTTCCATGACCGCCTTGGTCCAATGGGAGCCGTATTCGTTGCTTCATTTCTTCAATCAATAACCGGTTTTGGGCTTATGCTGACCGCATCACCTCTCATGATGATTTTTTATGACGCAAAATTAACCGTACAAATCCTCATTTATATTGGGCTTTTTTCCAATTTTATTCAATCGATTATGTTGTGGCGTACAGCAAAATATGATTTGATTTTTTTCCTTACCTTAGGTGCTGTATGTGGCCAGCCCTTCGGGTTCATTCTGTTCAATTACGTTACAGCCGACCACCTTAAAATTATCATCAGCGTTATTCTTCTCTGTTTCCTTGTTGTAAACCATTTTTCCCACCTTAATTTTTCTCAAAGACCACGAAACGCTTTCATTGCCGGTCTGTTCTCCGGGATTATGGCAACAAGTGTGAGCATGGCTGGGCCTGCCTTGATAATTTATTTTGCAAATGCGCAGCTATCCAGAGTTGAACTCCGTTCTACCTGTGTATTATATTTTTTTCTTGTTCAATCGTGCTCAATGGCCATATTTTGTTTCAATGGCGGGACAAACATGATGGCAGCCGGAAAAGAATTCTTTTATATGCTGCCGGGATTGTTTGCCGGTCTCTTCCTTGGTCAGATCGCGTTCAAGCACACATCAGTAAAATTCTTTCGATTCCTTCTATCTGCCATGCTTTATTTTATCTGTTTTCAATCCCTCTACGCTGCCTTAACAAAATGAACTTTTCATTGACTCCTAAGTATTTCAATAGTAAAATTTACCAGGCGGAGGAATGCGCCTGGTTTTGTTTTGCTCTTTTCAGTACTGTTTACTAGAGAAAGGACGGTGAGGGTAATGGACGGTGACCATCCCAATTTATGCGACCTATCCGATTGTAAGATGATGAGTCGCAGCAGACAATTGTTACCCAATAACATCATAAGAGAAACATCTGCCGTCACTTTCCCCCTGTGTATCTTTTCCCTCCCAGGTGTAGGGAAATAGTTTTGCTGGCATTTTGTCTTTATTGTACCTTTTGTCAGTTGACTGTTATTTTTGCCACACCCTGAGAGCATAACTATGACGGCATGTATTTCCTGGAAAGGAGCTTTCCGTCATGCTGAAAATTTATTGCTCATTGGAAAGTGGACCACTTGAAGAACTTAACCTGAAAAATCTCAAAAAGGGTGCCTGGATAAATATAATTGACCCAACTCCTTACGAATTAAAAGTAATTGGTAATCTTACCGCCGTTGAGCCTGATTTCCTTCGCTCAGCCCTTGATGATGAAGAGCGCTCACACATTGATGTCGAAGATAACTCGGTGATGATTTTGACTAATGTCCCGGTCATGCGTACTAATGTGAGCTATGATACACTGCCTTTGGCCATTATTATCAGCGACGAATATATTATTACTGTTTGCCTTGAGGAAACTCCCGTGATTTCTGAGTTTAATGAGGCAACGGCCCGGACGTTCAGAACATTCAAGAAGACGAGATTTCTTTTTCAGATTCTATACAAATCAGCTACCTTTTATCTTCGTTATCTAAGACAGATAAGTAGACTTTCTGATGAAGTAGAGTTAATGCTTCGTAATTCAATGAAGAACCAGGACATTTTACGCCTTTTGGAGTTGCAGAAGGGTTTAACTTACTTCAATGCCTCTCTTCGTTCTAATGCGACCGTACTCGATAGGCTTTTGCGCCTGTGTAACAATCAAACTGCAGATTCTCCTCTTCGTATGTACGAGGAGGACGAAGACCTTCTTGAAGATGTTATCATCGAGAACAAACAGGCTCGAGAAATGGTTGAAATGTACAGTCAGATTCTTGCCCGGCTTGCGGATACCTTTTCATCCATAATTTCCAATAATCAGAATCTTGTGATGAAATTTCTGGCTGCTATGACCATTGTGCTTGCCATACCTACTTTGATTTCCAGTTTTTTTGGTATGAACGTTGCTGTTCCTTTTGCCGAAACGCCAGGGGCATTTACAATGATCTCGCTTATAGCCTTTGGTATTGCCGGATTTGCCGGTTATTATCTATGGCGGCGGAATATGTTCTAAACACACTTATGGATATTTCTATCTCAGATTGGAGAAAAACTATGCGTCCAACTATGGCCCAGGCTCATCTTAAGGACGGTTTTATTTACGGAGACGATGTAAGCCAGGAATATGTATACATGCCAGCGGGGGAAATCGGTTTATCAAATCCCATGTGTGTGTACGAAAACAACGGTGTTATTACCGATGTTGATTTTGCTGAAGCTGAAAAGCTTATAACGTTTCGTAGCCTGAAGGTCACCTCGCACCCAACCCTGGGTAGTCGTTCCTGCTGATTTGTAGTTATCTTACGGCTCCATTTTTCTTCCTCTTTAGGTCAAGCGATGATGTAAATATCGTCCATACTATGTTAGTTACTGTGTTACCAACCACTTACTAAATTAAAGTGGAAGATATTTTTTAGTCACTATATTCTCCTGCAATCCAAGGATTGTAAGAGGTAAATAAAAACACTATATAACTTGGAGGTATTATCATGAATAACTTCTTGAGCAAACTAAAACTTACCACTTCCGTATTGTGCTGTTCCCTGTTGCTGATTGCCATGCCAAATAATCACACATCGGCAGCTTCTAAGCCTGACCCTGTAGTAGTTGTTACTGGTTCAGGCGCTGCTTCTGCCGCACCTGATACAGCCAATATTTCTCTGACGATTTCCACCACAGCAGAGGATACTTCCACTGCCTCCGGCGAGAATGCGGCTATTACCGAAAAGGTAAGAGCTGCTGTGCGTGAACTGGGTATCGGTAAATCAGACATTCAGACCAGTAATTACAATTGCTATCCTGTATACGATAATGATAATAGTATTTCAGGCTACAGGGTCTCAAACACCTTAAAGGTAACTGTTCGTAATTTCTCTGTAATCAACAAGGTTATAGATAACAGCTTAGCCGCCGGGGTAACGCAAATATCAGGCCTTTACTTTTCTCTGAGCAATACCTCAAAACTACGCAGCACTGCAATCAAGGCTGCTATTGCTGATGCAAAAGAAAAGGCGGAAATCATTGCTGCTTCCCTGGGAAAGACAATCACTGGAATAGAGACCATTACAGAAAATTCCTCTGATTCTCCCCGCAGATATGGTAATGCAATGCTCTTAAAAGCCGCAGAATCCTCTGGCACGCAAATTGATAGTGGAGAACTGGATTATATTGCAACTGTTACTATTCACTACTTCATCAATTAAGAGAGTGATTAGATTTGAACAATGCAAAGATAAAAGAACGACTCCCGGAGCTTGATTACATAAGAGGAATATCCATGTTGGGGGTTATCGGTATTCACATAGGTTCTCAATATCTTATGAACCCAACCCCCAACATTCACCTTGTCGCATTATTTCAGATACTTACCAGATTTTCCGTCCCTATTTTTTTCTTTGTATCGGCTTTTGGACTTTTTTGGCATCTTGACTTAAATTCCGCTTTTGACTATCGAAGCTTTTATTCCCGCAGGGCAAAATCAGTCCTGGTACCTTATCTTTTTTGGTCATTCTTCTATATTTTTCATTACACTGTTCTATACAGAAGCACTATGCTTCTTCATTTTAAGGAAATTATAAAGTATCTCATATTTGGTTTCGGTTCGTACCAGCTCTATTTCATGGTTATCCTCATGTGGTTTTATCTTTTAATGCCTCTCTGGATCCCAATTGTAAAAATTCTTATGATTCGCCATCTTGTGGTACTTCTTGCTGCTCAAATTATTTTTAATTACTGGTCGTGCTATATACTGCAGCCAACTAATTTTTCCAACCCTTACATCAGTTATCTGATAGCGCAAAGATTGAACTATTGGGTGTTTCACTATCTATTTATATTCCTTGTCGGCGCTTATTGTGCTAGTCATTGGCAGGAATTTAAGGTCTATGTAGACGGCCGTCTGCGCTCTCTTACTCTATTATTTTTTTTAACCGGCATTGGTTTGCTTTGTCATTATTATTATCTGTTGAGATATGTCGGCTTACGTCCTGAATGGGTAATAAATATAGCGCAACAGCTAAGCCCTGTTGGTGTCCTGTATACCCTTGCCTGTTCTCTTTTCTTTTTTTCATTATTTAGAAGACGAACTTTTCCTCTATGTGTGAGGAAAATATTAAACCTGTGCGGCTACCATTCTTATTTTGCTTACCTGTTTCATCCGATAATGATAACATATACAGGCTTTGTAATTGCCCGTTTGGGGTATGTATACACAGCTCCAGTTATTTGCTGTTATTATGTAGCTGTCGTTATTGGTTCTCTTCTTGTTGGCGCTGCATTGAGAAAACTTGGTCATGTTTACCCGATTGTAAATAAACTTACAATCGGTACTGCATCATAACCATTGGTGCATCAAAATTAGCCACTCGTTTAATGATAAGTAATAAATTATAAAGGAGATTTTGATCATGTCAAATTCAAACTCCGTTATCATCGTCGTTGATATGCAAAATGATTTCATTACAGGTTCCCTTGGAACTGCTGAAGCCGTTAAAATTGTTCCGGCAGTTAAAAAATACCTTAAAGAAGCGAGGGAACAGGGTATTCCTCTGATTTTCACCAGAGATACTCATCAAAGCGACTATCTCAATACATCTGAAGGAAAAAAACTTCCTGTAGAGCATTGTATTGAGGGAACTGACGGATGGGAAATCTGCCCTGAACTTATTCCCTACACCAAAGACAGTATTATTGTAAACAAGCCTACTTTTGGCTCACCCGCCCTTGCTGAAGCTGTTAAAAACTACGATAACATAACACTCTTAGGGCTTTGTACAGGTATATGTGTTCTTAGTAATGCAATTCTTCTGAAAGCCTTCTATCCAGAAAAAAATATTTCGGTGGAGAGCACTCTTTCTGCCTGCGTTAATCAAGAAACTTATAAAACTGCTCTTTCTGCAATGAATCTCTGCCAGATTAACATTATTTGACACGAAATCAACATTCAAATCAAAGGCACTGGTTAAACCGGAGGTTTTGATTATATCTATTCCATACCAAACAAAAATGGTGGTTACAAAGTCTAGTCTCTGTAACCACCATTTTTGTTTGGTATTAAGCAGTCTGATTAGAAAGTCGGAACGACTGCGCCCTTATATTTATCCTGGAAGAATTTCTTTGCATCCTGACTCTGAAGAGCCTTGCAGAGTGCTACGATCTCAGGACGCTTTTCATCACCGGCACGAACAGCGACAATATTTACATAGGGGCTGGAACCATCTTCAATCACAATTGCATCCTTAGTCGGAACAAGATTGGCCTGCATTGCGAAATTAGTGTTAATTACGGCAGCATCAACATCATCAAGAGAACGGGGAACCTGAGCAGCTTCAAGCTCCTGAATCTTCAGTTCCTTCGGATTATCAACAATATCCTGAACGGTTACATCAACAGCTGTCTTTTTCAGCTTAATAACGCCTGCCCGCTGGAGAAGAAGCAATGCACGACCACCGTTAGTAGGGTCATTAGGAATAGCGACAGAAGCGCCGGTCTTCAGCTCGTCAAGTTTCTTAACCTTGCGTGAATATACTCCCATTGGCTCGATATGAATACCAGCGGCACTAACAAGCTTTACATTCTGATGCTCTTTGGTAAAGTTTTCCAGATACGGAAGATGCTGAAAGTAATTAGCATCCAGTTCCTTGTCATTAGTAGCAAGGTTCGGCTGAACATAATCGCTGAACTCAACTACCGTCAGCTCAATACCCTCTTTTGCCAGCAGAGGTTTAATAGCATTGAGTACCTCAGCGTGGGGCACCGGGGTAGCGCCAACTTTAAGCTTTATGGCTTTCTGCTCAGTTTTTTGAGCTGGCTTTGCATCCTGCTTCTTATCTGCTCCGCCGCCGCAGCCAGCGGTGGCTAAAGCGAGAATAACCAATGCTGCAAGAATAAAATAGATCTTCTTCATGAGTATTCCTCCTAAAATTATAAATATAAATTCCCTTTATGGAATATACGCAAAACTATCTCTTATTAAGATTGGCAGCCAAACGATTACCAAGAAATTGTACAAGCTGAACGAGAATAATAAGAACTATTACAGTTGCAACCATGATTTCGGGTCTGAATCTTTGGTAGCCATAGCGAATCGCCAGATCTCCCAATCCCCCGCCGCCAATTGCTCCGGCCATTGCCGATTCACCTACAAGCGCAATAACCACCGTAGTAAGTTGGGCAACAATTGAAGGCATCGCTTCAGGGAGCAGTACCCTAAGAATAATTTGACTGCTGGTTGCTCCCATTGAACGAGCAGCCTCTATAATTCCGTCAGGAATTTCCATCAGTGAAGTCTCAACCTGTCGCCCGATAAAAGGAACAGAAGCAAGAACCAGCGGAACCATCGCAGCCGTAGTACCAATTGAGGTTCCAACAATCAGGCGAGTCAATGGAATAATGGAAACCATAAGAATGATAAATGGTATAGAACGGACGGCATTTACCACTGAACCTACCAGTTTATTAACCGGCTTACAGGCCAAAATACCACCCTTATTGGTAACATATAAGAGAACGCCTAATGGTATGCCAAGCAAGCTGGAAAAAATCATGGATACAGCTACCATGTAAACTGTTTCCCCAAGCGCTTTTACAAGGAGGGCACCCATATCACTTGACATATCCGACCACCTCCACCATCAATTGTCTGTCTTTAAGGTATTCCAGCAGTGATTTTATAATAGCGGTATCACCAGTAATACCTATCAACATCCGGCCATAGGGAGTAGATTGTATTTCTCCAACCATGCCATAAAGAATGGAGACATCCGCATCATATTTGCGTATCATTGTTGATAATACAGGTTCGTCAGCGGAATTTCCAATAAAGGTCAACCAGATAAGAAGCTGTGCCCCGTTTACAGGTTCCTGGCTAAGCTCCTTATTCTTAAGGTCACCGGGTAATTCCCGACTAAGAATTACGCTGGTAAACTCTTTGGTAATTTCACACTGGGGATTTGTAAAAACATCCAGCACCCGACCGCTTTCAGCAACGACTCCTTCAGATATAACTGCTACCCTGTCACAGATATCGGTTATTACGGACATTTCATGCGTTATTACAACAACAGTTAGCCCCATTTTCTTGTTGATATCTTTGATCAGGGCAAGAATTGCTTTTGTGGTCTGGGGGTCCAGCGCACTGGTTGCCTCGTCGCAAAGAAGGACTTTAGGATCATTTGCCAATGCGCGGGCAATGCCAACGCGCTGCTTCTGCCCGCCGGAGAGTTGCGCCGGGTAATTATCTGCTTTATCCGAGAGCCCCACAAGCTCCAGGAGAGGAATGACTTTCTGCCGAATCTTCTCCTCCGGTGTATTTGACAGACGCAAAGGAAATGCGACATTATCATATACAGTTGCGGAAGACAACAGGTTAAAATGCTGGAATATCATTGCAATGGATTTTCTTATCTCTCTGAGCTGCGACTCAGACATAGAAGTTAAATCCTTGCCATCAACAATGACAATTCCGCTGGTAGGTCTCTCCAGCATATTGATGCATCGCACAAGAGTAGATTTTCCGGCGCCAGACAAACCAACAATGCCAAAAATCTCTCCCTGCTCAACATGAATATTTATTCCTTTAATGGCTTCTACAGGCCCGTTAGGTCCCTGAAATGTCTTTTTTAGATTTGAAAGTCGTATCATCAAGCAGCCTTCTATTGCATTTTCTTACAAACCAGCCTGTTGGCGCAATGCTTCAGCTTTATCCGTGCGCTCCCAGGGGAGATCAATATCGGTGCGGCCAAAATGACCGTAAGCAGCCGTCTGCTTATAAATTGGACGGCGCAAATCAAGAGACTTTATTATTCCAGCCGGACGAAGATCGAAATTAGCCTTTACCAGCTCGCGAATCTTTGCATCCTCAATCTTTGCCGTACCAAATGTTTCTACATAAATCGATACAGGCTGAGCTACGCCAATTGCATACGCAAGCTCAATTTCACAGCGATCAGCAAGACCGGCAGCAACAATATTCTTTGCTACATAACGGGCCGCATAGGCTGCGGAACGGTCAACCTTTGTAGGATCTTTTCCGCTGAACGCGCCACCGCCATGTCGGGCCATGCCGCCGTATGTATCAACTATTATTTTACGGCCGGTAAGACCGGAGTCACCCTGAGGACCGCCAATTACAAAATTGCCGGTAGGATTGATATAGTATTTTGTCTCATCATTAAGGAATTCGACCGGAACAACAGCCTTGATGACATACTCAATCATATCTTTGCGAATCTTAGCCTGGGAAACTTCCGGAGAATGCTGAGTAGAAATAACGATAGTATCAATCGCTACGGGCTTTCCATTCTTGTCGTAAGCAACGGTAACCTGAGTCTTTCCATCCGGCCGAAGGTACGGAAGCGTGCCATTCTTACGAACTTCCGCCAGCCGCCGGCTCAACTTGTGGGCAAGGGCAATCGGAAGCGGCATATACTCAGGAGTCTCATTGGTTGCATATCCAAACATCATCCCCTGGTCACCAGCGCCAATGTCTTCGCTTTCCTTAACAGCATGCTCTGCTCCATCTCGGGCTTCGAGAGCTTTATTCACACCAATGGCTATATCAGCAGACTGCTCGTCAATAGAAACAAGAACAGCACAGGTCTTGCAGTCAAAACCATAATTGGCATCAGTGTAACCTATTTCTTCAACAGTCTTGCGGATGATGTTAGGAATATCCACGTAGCATTTAGTGGATATTTCCCCCACCACATGAACCTGTCCGGTGGTAACGAGAGTTTCACAGGCAACACGGCCAGTGGAATCCTGAGCCAGAATGGCATCAAGAATGCTGTCAGAAATTTGGTCAGCCATCTTATCAGGATGCCCCTCTGTTACAGATTCGGAAGTGAAAAGAATCTTTTCCATTTTATCCTCCTCATAAATAAAAAATACAACAACATAGTCCGTCTGGAAGAATAATTTTTTGAATTACAATAAACCCAATAAAAAAACTCTCCACATGGAGAGCTCATCATCTCTCATCTTATCTCAGGCCTCAGCCTTCGACAGGAATTGGCACCGTTGCAGTTAAGCATGGTTGCCGCAGCTTCACAGGGCCAGTCCCTCCACTGCTCTTGATGAGCTCAAACTACCATTATTATCATACAAACAAGGTAGCTTCTTCATATTTACTTGTCAAGTAGTATATAGCAAAGAAAACACGTTGTCAATCGATATTTTCTTCATTATCTCCAAACATTTTTCTTTCCCGACTATCATAGCTGCCCATATATTGAAAATACAGATAAAAGAAGAATGCAAAACCAAATGATAATATGCTTGTCATCTGGGCCGACTTAAACAGACCAAAAATAAGCTCATTGTAATCGCCGCGAAGATATTCAAGAAAAAATCTTACTATCGAGTACAGCATAACATAAAGCATGAATACCTGACCACTCTTATGGGCTACCGAAACCCGGTAAATCAAAAGCACGGCAAAAATCACAAAATCAAGTTGACCTTCCCAAACCTCCGCAGGCCAAAGGGGCGCACTGCCATAAGTTTGATATGCCAACGTAGTATCAGGGTACACTATACCAAAATTACTACCTGTAGGCGCACCAAACGCATCGCCATTCAAAAGATTTGCACACCGTCCAAGTCCCTGACCAAGAATAATTCCCGGGCATACTATATCAGCTAAAACCCATACATCAATCTTATGCTTTACCGCATATATTATTCCCGTGACTGCACCAAAAACAAGACCTCCTTGTATGGCCATTCCTCCCTGCCATACGTTGAGAATTTCTGATAAGTGGTTATGATAGTAGTCCCAATCAAAAAAAAACACATCCCACAAACGGGCGCCTAAAATTCCCATAAGGCCACAATATATTCCCATATCTACGATATGAGAATGCCAGCGGCCATCCTGGCGTGCCAAGAAGTAGGCTACGCCTGTTCCTAACACTATTGACAAACTAAGAACAAGGCCATACGCCCGAACAGGAAAATCTCCAATAAAGAACAAATATTGATGCATAATTAAACCTTCTATGTAAACAAGAGGCTGCCTGGTAAACAGCCTCTCATAGTCTTATTTAAGTTTTGACTCCGCTCTATCCATGATGACCGAAGACAGATCCCGCTTAGTCATAAGAGGAAGGTCCTCTATTGACCCGTCACGGGAAATTATCTTGATGATATTCGTATCACCCTGGAAACCAGCTCCTTGCCTTGAGACATCATTGGCAACAATAAAGTCCAAATTTTTCTTTTCAAGTTTTGACTGTGCATATTGCAAAAGGTTTTGGGTCTCAGCCGCAAATCCAATCAGAATCTGATCCGGACGCTTCAATTCACCCAGCTCTTTCAGAATATCCGGATTTCGTTCCAATTCTATTACAAGATCCCCATCCGTCTTTTTAATCTTGTTTTCTGCAACATTTTTTGGCCTGTAATCGGCAACAGCTGCTGCTTTAATCACTATGTCCGCGTCAGTAAAATCAGCAAGCACCGCTTCCCGCATTTGCCGGGCCGTATTGACCTTAACAAATTTTGACAGACCGGCTGGTGGTTCAACGGTTGCCTGTCCGGAGACAAGTACGACCTCAGCTCCTCTTGAAACTGCTTCGGCAGCAATAGCATAACCCTGACGTCCACTGGAACGGTTGGCGATAAAGCGAATCGGATCCAAAGGCTCTATTGTCCCACCGGCAGTCACAAGCACCTTTTTCCCAACTAAACTCCGCCTGACAGAAAAAATTTTTTCTATCTCTGCCACTACGTCGGCTGGTTCCGGCAATCGTCCAGCGCCAACTGCTCCGCAGGCAAGGAGCCCGGAGGCCGGCTCGATCATCCTTGCCCCCCTGGCTTTCAGGGAGGCTATATGAGCCTGGGTTGCCGGGTGATTGAACATATTTGTATTCATAGCCGGCGCATACACCACCGGAGCCTTTGTGGCCAACAGCATAGTACTCAGAAAGTCATCAGCTATACCCACATCAGCTTTAGCCAAAATATTAGCAGTTGCCGGTGCAATCAAAACAAGGTCCGCCCACTGGGCAAGCGATATGTGCGCCACATTAAAATGCTGCACTTCAGCCCACATGTTACAGGTTACAGGTTGACCGGTAATCTCCCGGAAGGTGAGTTCCGTTACAAATTTCTTTGCCTCTTCTGTCATTACAACCCTGACAACAGCGCCAGATTTTTTCAGACGACTGGCAATTTCTACTGCCTTGTAGGCGGCAATTCCACCGGTCACACCCAGGATAATCTTTTTATCTTTTAACATACTATTACCTGATACACTCATACATTAAATTGATTGGAGCACTTAAAGGTAATCTTTCCCTCGGCAATTTCTTCCAACGCATTTGTGACACTCTTACTGGAACGCATATTTTCATCGCTCTTAATAAGGCTTTCGTCCTCCATAAGCTGCCGAGCTCTTTTCGCAGCTAAAACTACAAGCGCATAACGACTGTCCATTTTTTTGAGAAGAGTATTAATCGAAGGGGTAACCATATCCATAATTGACATCAGCCTTTCTAAATATAATCCTGTGGTCAGGCAAAACCCGCCACAAAAAATCTGATTTTTATTCTGCCAAGCTTCCAACCAATTCCTGATTGTTCGATACTTTAGCGTGCTCAGCTGTAAGAATGGCATCTATCGTGTCAACAGCGTCATTGACAACGTCATTGATAACAATATACCCGTACTTTCCCGCTGCCGCTAATTCATTACGAGCAGACTCAAGCCTGCGAATTATTGCCTCTTCAGCGTCAGTACCTCTTGAACGGAGTCTTCGTTCAAGCTCTTCCAGTGAAGGCGGAAGCAGAAAAACAAAGACTCCATCCGGCATTTTCTCCATTACGTTTAATGCTCCCTGAGTGTCTATCTCCAGCAGGATATCCTGGCCTTCCTCAAGGGCTTTTTCTATCGGAGCCTTGGGAGTTCCATAATAATTACCGTACACATCAGCCCATTCCAACAGACCTCCGTCTGCGATCATTCTCTCAAAACTCTCGTGGCTATGGAAAAAATACTGTATTCCGTCTTGTTCTCCATTTCGGGGATTTCTGGTAGTTGCTGATATTGAATACCTCAAAGATGTCCTCTTCTTCAGCAATGCGGCGCAAACAGTTCCCTTTCCTGTGCCAGAAGCGCCAGACACAACAATAAGACATCCTTTACGCTTCATCTTCATCATCCTTCCCCAAATAGTCTATATTTCCATTTACACGGCGGGCAATGGTCTCCGGCAATAACGAAGATAAAACTACTTGGCCGCTGTCCATGACAATTACCGACCTGCAACGCCTGCCGGCAGTGGCATCTATCAAACTGCTGCCGGAAACTGCTCTGGCATCCTGAACAAGCCTTTTAGCCGGAGCCGAGCCTGGCGCGACAATTGCAATCACTTTTCCTGCGTTTACAACATTTCCCAGACCAATATTAGTCAGCTTGGTATCCATTTTCCCTTTTACTCTACATTCTGAATCTGCTCGCGCAGCTTCTCAATCTCGCTCTTTACCCTGACTGCCAGCTCGGCTACTTCAATATCAGGGGATTTTGAAGTTGTAGTATTGATTTCCCGATTCATTTCCTGAATCAGAAAATCCAGTTTCCTGCCGACAGGCTCATTTTCCGTAAGGATATTCCTAAATTGTTTAATATGACTGCGAAGCCTTACAAATTCCTCTGTATAATCAACCCTGTCAGCATAAAGGACAACTTCCTGAATAATTCGCTGTTCGCTCTGAGGATCGTCAAATGGCTTTATCCCAACATCCTCCAATGTATTTATCAGGCGCTGACGGTAATTCTCTACCATGCGTGGCGCAAGGGACTCCAGTCTATCTACGACAGAAGACAGCAAATCCAACCGCTGAGAAAAATCAAGGGCAATATTTTCCCCTTCCCTTTCCCGCATTTCCACAAAACTGACCATCGCATGAGTCAGAGCTGTAACGAGAACCTCTTCACAGCCTTCCATCTCATCAGCAGCTTCATCCACAGTCATAACATCAGGATATTTCGCCAAATCCAAAACATTTTTTATTGGAACCAAGCCCGTGGCCGCCGCCAATTCATCAAGCCCTTTTTTATAAGCCAGTGCCAGCTTTATATCGACAGAAATCGCTTTTTCCTTAGGGCGCTTGTCACAATAGGTAACAGACACAGCAAGCTTTCCTCTGGATGCGAATTCTTTAATCTTATTTCTTATGACGTCATCAAAGCGGTTAAGGACATACGGCATTCTGACATCAATATCCAAATATCTCTGATTAACGGCCTTCACTTCAATATGAAAGCGGTAGCTTTCAGTCTCGGCATCACCAGACCCAAAGCCCGTCATGCTGCGAAGCATTAGTCTCCCCCGTTCAGGTAATTTTCAAATGTTTAACACGCCTTCAAAAACCTTTACGGCCGGACCGGTCATATAAAGGTGATTATCTTCCCGCCATTCAAGCTGAAGGCTGCCTCCATCCAGCTCAATCTCCGCGCTTCTTCCGGTGCGTCCTTCAAGCACAGCCGCTATCATAACAGCACAGCTCCCGGTTCCGCAGGCCAGCGTCATTGCTGCCCCACGCTCCCAAACTCTCATACGGATATGACTATTATCTCTTACATAGCAAAAATGAGTATTTGTCTTTGCCGGGAAGGCCGGATGAATCTCAAATGAGCGTCCTATCGTCTCAATAAGATCACAATCTTCCTCTTTATCCATAAATACAACGGCATGGGGATTGCCCATTGACACGCAGGTCATTTTGAATTCTCTGCCGTCTACCACTATTGGCTGACGAACGATTTCTCCTTCACCATAGCCAGACACAGGAATTTCCGGACCATTCAGAATCGGTTCACCCATGTCAACCGTTACACTGTCCACTACCCCGTTGACAAAATTTAATTTTGGAACAATTACTCCTGCCCCGGTTTCAATCCGAAGCTCCGCCTTATCAACAAGTCCAGACTCATATGCCTGTTTGGCAAACATCCTAATCCCATTTCCGCACATTTCGGCTTCGCTGCCATCAGAGTTAATAATCTGCATACGGAAATCATTTGCGGTCGTGTCACGGGGTGGAAGAATCAAAATTATACCATCTGCCCCAACGCCAAAATGACGATCACAAAGCTTAACAGCCAGCTTTGCAACGTCGTATTTTACCGCCAACTCATCTTTCATATCGATGAAAAACACAAAATCATTACCACAGCCATGCCATTTAGTAAATTTTAACCCCTTCAGCATAGTAACCCTCCCTATTTTTCGAATTTAACCACGATAAAAATTACAAACCGCCTTAACGAAGTCACGGAAAAGAGGGTTAGGATTATTGGGGCGGCTGGTAAGCTCAGGGTGGAACTGGGAAGCTACGAACCACGGATGATCCTTGACCTCTACCATCTCAACAAGACTCTCATCCGGTGATGTGCCGGAAATAATCAAACCGGCTTCCTGAAGCTCTTTACGATACTTGTTATTAAATTCATAGCGGTGACGGTGGCGTTCAGCAATTTTTTCTGCGCCATAGGCCTTAAAAGCATTTGTTCCGGGCTGAACCTTACAGGGGTAAGCACCGAGGCGCATTGTGCCCCCCTTATCCTCCACTTCGACCTGAGACAGCATTAAATCAATAACCGGATATGGCGTCTCAGACCAAAACTCTGTGCTATTAGCACCATCCATCCCGCAAACATTTCTTGCAAACTCTATAACCGCGCATTGCATACCAAGACACAGGCCAAGGAATGGCAGTTTATTTTCACGGGCGTATCGAATTGCCAAAATCTTTCCTTCTATACCCCGGTCACCAAATCCTCCAGGTACAAGAATGCCCTTAACTCCAGAGAACACCTCCTCCAGATCTGTGTTATCCGTCTGAATTGATTCGGAATCAATCCAGGTGATTTTTACCTCACAATCATTGGCTATACCTGCATGATGCAATGCTTCGGTAACAGACATATAAGCATCCGGCAACTCAACATATTTTCCAACTACCGCGATACGGACCTTCCCGGACGGATTTTGAATCCTGTGAACCATGCGAGTCCACTCCTCCATGTTTGCAGGAGAAGTATTAAGGTGAAGTTTTTCCAATACTATTCTATCAAGTCCCTCACGCTGCATCATCAGCGGAACTTCATATATAGTTGAACAGGTACGATTCTCAATTACTGCATCTATATCAACATCACAGAATAAGGCAAGCTTTTCCTTCATGTCCGTTGATATTTGTTTTTCAGTGCGGCAGACGAGAATGTCCGGCTGTATGCCAATACTGCGGAGCTCCTTTACGCTATGCTGAGTCGGCTTCGTTTTCAGCTCCCCTGCGGCTGAAATATACGGCACTAAAGTAACGTGGATATACAGCACATCGTCTTTGCCAACTTCTTTTTTTACCTGTCTGATTGCCTCAAGAAAAGGGAGGCTCTCAATATCGCCGACGGTGCCACCGATTTCAGTAATTACCACATCGGCATTATCAGCTTTTGCAATATCATAAACATGCCGCTTGATTTCATCAGTTATATGTGGGATTACCTGAACTGTTTTTCCCAAATAATCACCACGGCGTTCTTTTGTCAAAACATTCCAATAAACCTTACCGGCAGTTGTATTGGAATGCTTTGAAAGACTTATATCAATAAAGCGCTCATAATGCCCCAAATCCAAATCTGTCTCAGCCCCATCGTCAGTGACAAATACTTCACCGTGCTGATAAGGGCTCATCGTGCCGGGATCAATATTGATATAAGGATCAAACTTCTGAATTGTAACAGTAAGACCTCGGTTCTTCAAGAGGCGCCCCAAAGATGCCGCTGTGATTCCCTTGCCAAGAGATGAAACGACGCCACCGGTTACAAAAATATATTTTGCCACTTTATTATTTCCCCTGTTCAGTCTTTTCAGCCTTGGTCCTACGTGTCTTACCCTTTGCTGCTCCTGCTTCCTTAACCGTCTTGGCGGTAGAATGGGAGCGTTTAGGCTCAGCAGGAACCCACTCGCTCAAACCCCACATAGATTTTCCGTCCTCATTTCGCCCAACATAGCTAAAGCGGCTGTCCATATTTATTAGAGTATACACCTCAGAAATCGTATTTGAAAGGGACTGCACCGGTTTATGACGAAGCTCAATAATCTCCAGTACAAGATCCTTATAGTAAACAGGCTCTCCTTTTTCTGACAGGATATAGTATGCGACATCTACATCAGAGCAGCGTGTAAAATCCTTTTCCTTAGTTGCCATTTTCTTTCTCCTCCCAGTTGTATCCATCGAAATTACATCTTTTCAGGTGCTGATATACCCAAAATTCCCAATGCCAACCGTATAACCCGCTGGGCAGCGCCACACAGCGCTAACCTGGCTTTAGCCAGCTCCGGTTCGATCCCTATGCAGCGGCACTGGTTATAAAAGCTGTGGAAATCACCCGCTAAATCATATACATACCTGGCTATTCTCTGCGGAGCATAGTCAGCAGCTGCCCTTTCAATTTCCTCTGGATACTCAATAATTTTCTTTATAAGATCAATCTCTTTGTCACCAGTCAGCAGAGTCAACTCAGGCTCTTCACTTGCATCAATTCCCATTTCAGTTGCCTGACGGAATAAACTGGCAATTCTGGCATGGGCATACTGTATATAGTAAACCGGGTTATCGTTTGACTGGGATTTTGCCAGATTTATATCAAAATCCAACTGACTGTCTAACGAACGCATAATGAAGAAATAACGAGCCGCATCAGTTCCTACTTCCTCTATCAGTTCTTCCAGTGTCACACTCTGCCCGGTACGCTTTGACATCTTTACAAGCTCGCCATCACGATACAGATTCACCATCTGCAACAGCAAAACTTTAAGGTTATCAGGATTATATCCAAGCATTGAAAGCGCGGCTTTCACCCGAGCTACATATCCATGGTGATCAGCTCCCCATATATTGATTACCTTGCCAAAGCCCCGCTGAAATTTGTTACGGTGATAGGCAATGTCAGCCGCCAGGTAAGTGGATACCCCATTGTCTCTTATTACGACACGGTCCTTGTCATCTCCATAGGCCGTTGACTTTAGCCAAAGAGCCCCCTCTTTTTCATAAATATCACCGGTCTTCTTCAAAGTTTCCACCGCATCCCTTATTGCATCAGGATGAAGCGTTCGCTCACTGAACCAGATATCAAAATCAACGTTAAAAGCCTGTAAATCGCGTTTGAGACATTCCAGCTTTTCCTTAAGGGCAATTTCCTTTAGGGCTGCCAGCCGCGCACCCTCATCCATGTGGAGATACTTATCTCCATCACGGTCCTTGATAACCTGAGCAGTATCAATAATATCTTTTCCACGATAACCATCGTCAGGAACCTGAGCATCCACACCGAAAAGTTGTAAATAACGGGCATTAACAGATTCTGCCAAATGGTCAATCTGATTACCTGCGTCATTTATATAGTACTCGCTCGTAACCGGGTAACCAGCCGCCCGGAGCAGATTAACCAAAGCAGACCCACAGGCAGCCCCTCTGCCATGTCCTACATGAAGGAGCCCGGTAGGATTTGCACTGACATATTCAACCTGTATCTTCTTAACATTCTTTGAGGGAAGCTGACCAAAGGAATCGCCCTTTGCAATTATTGACGCAAGGCTATCGTATAATACACTTCCCTTGAGATAAAAATTGATAAAACCAGGACCAGCGATGACCGCATGGTCTATAAAGTCAGCTGAAAGACAGTTGATAATTGCTTCAGCAATGTCTCGCGGTTTCCTGTGAAAAACTCTTGCCGACTGCATAGCCGCATTAGTGGCAAAATCTCCCAGCTCCTTTTTGGGAGGCACCTCCAACACGAACGATGGCAGTTCTCCCTGTGGAAGCATTCCCGCCTCCTGAGCTGATTTTACAGAATTATTTATAGCCTGTATAAGCTGTTCTTTTACATCCAAAATCCATTTCCTCCCGACATTCACAACAGGGCTATTTTATCAAAATGAAAAGATATTCTCAACAATTTTGTATAATAATCTAAACGCAAAAAGGCACCGCTGCGCGATGCCCCTTATTTGCTTTTATTCAACAGCAATATTTAACTCTATTGTATGACCACCAATATCCATTTTTACGAATAAAAAGCTGTCACTGCTTATTCTTATCTGAAAGTTTTCGCCGGTTGTCAGGCTGGGTGTAGAAATATCGACATCATATCCCATCCCGGCCAGAGAAGTGGCGGCGTTGGCTGTCAGCATATTACTCATCTCGGATATTGCGCTCTGCGCCATTTCATCAAAGGTCTCGACCGGCATACCCATCATCATAGAAGAAGCGATATACTTCGCAGTATCTTCCGTCATGTTGTAGGCAATGCTTCCGCGAATTTGCTTCGTAAAACCTACCAAGACAGTTACGCCAAGGCTTGTTGCCATCTTACTTTTAACGCCCATATCTGCCCGTTTCGGCACTGGTAAGCCCAACATAGGCATTACCGAAACAATAGCATCAATGAACGGATTAACAAGCTTTGCATCCATGCGTTAATTCTCCTCTGCAAATCCCATTTCCATATACATAGTACCAAACACTGAAACGCACTTTGTTCGGAATGCCTTCAGGCCAGCTCCTGCCAATTTCACATTAGAGCCCACAATCAAACCAGGAGGAGTTATCCTCATTTCCTTTCCCTTGTTATGGTCATTGATAGCCGAAACTGCACGTCCAACGATAATGTTTACTGCCTCCTGAAGCGTTTCCATCGCCGTTTCATCATCCAGCTGGCTCTCATCCCTATTTAGAAACGCCGCTGTAAACTTATACATCGTCTTTTGATCCATGTGTATAACAACCCGGCCGCGAGGCTCACCAGTTAATCCCATCAGTACCGAAATGCCTTCCAGCAAGAGGGAATCTTTTTCGTTTTTTTCTGCGTACTGCAGACATTCCTGACCAGTAAAACCTGCCAGGGTTTCTGAAAGAGCTTTATTGAATTCAGGCACATAGTCTTCATTGAAATCATTCGCATTAACCGGCTTACGGCTGCACAAATTAACTAATGCCTCAAGAAGCTCATCAATACGAACCGGCTTTTGCACAAAATCAAAAATACCAACCGTTTTTCCCTGTTCAATCAGGCTGTCATCGTACATCGAACTAATCATAACAACCCGAACATTATTATCAATCTTTCTCAGATTTCTCGTGCATTCAAAACCGTTGGCGTCCGGCAGATTCATATCCATAGTGACGACTTCCGGTCGATATTGCTCAAACATTTCTACTGCCTCAGCAGCAGTACGGGCTGTTGCTACTACCTCAAATCTTGTTTTCGACAACAAATCAGAAATAATGGCACAGCTAATGCGAGAGTCATCAACAATCATCACGCTGATTCTTTCCATTACGGTGTCACCCCACTAAGCTCTTGTGTTTATTTTCGTATAGTATACAAAATTTTTCTCCCTTTCTCAATAGCAAATTAGACGACACTACCCGAATATTTTTGCATCTGGCCGTTGCAATAGCTCTATCTGATTCTACATGATGTATGTCAGTCCGGATATAATCACCTCATCCATTTCACTAACAGACGGAATTGAGGATTTCAAATATTTTACTTAAGTAAAATAATGTATACAAAAATGACATGAATATCTTCTATGGCGAAAAATTTCCATCTGTTATATAATTTATGAAATTATTCTTTTGGAGGGATTTATTTGAGTGATTCTACCTACATTATCATTGCATTTGTTCTCTACTTGGGCGCAATGATGGCTATTGGAGTTCTTTACTACAAAAAGACTTCAAATATGTCAGACTATATTTTAGGAAACAGGCAGCTTGGCGCATGGATTATTTCGCTCAGCGCTGAAGCCTCGGACATGAGCGGTTGGATGCTTATGGGTTTGCCTGGCTATGCTTATGTTGCCGGTTTTAACGCTGGTTGGATTGGTCTTGGTCTGGCCATCGGGACCCTTCTCAACTGGCAATTTGTTGCCAGCCGCCTTCGTAATTATACCGAATTGGCGAATAATTCCTTAACCCTGCCGGACTTTTTCCAGAATCGCTTCAAAGACAACAGTAACTTTCTACGGGTTATCCCGGCAATATTTATCCTTATTTTCTTCGTGATATACACATCTTCCGGATTTGTAGCCGGAGGAAAACTTTTTGAAACGATTTTCCATCTTCCTTATGAATACTCCCTTTTCCTCGGAGCCTTCGTTGTCGTCTTTTATACCTTTGTCGGTGGCTTCACCGCTGTATGCACCACTGACTTCATTATGGGACTTATGATGTTTGGCGCGATAATCATCGTTCCTACAATGGCTGCTCTTTCCCTTGGCGGTATTACAGAAACCACGGCGGCTATTTTTACTGCCCACCCAACATTCTTCCAGCCGTTAATCAAGCCTGATGGCTCCACCCTCTCTATGATAGAGTTCGTATCTCTTATGGGCTGGGGACTTGGCTACTTCGGTCAGCCTCACATCCTCGTAAGATTCATGGCCATAAGCTCTTCTAAAGAAATCAGGCCTGCTATGAATATTGCCATGACTTGGGTTGCAATTTCCCTGAGTGCCGCAGTCCTCGTGGGCATGGTCGGCAGCGTCTATCTGACTGATTCCCTTAAAGGAACCAACGCCGAAACAGTATTCCTTGTAATGACTCACCGCCTTTTCAATCCCTTTGCTGCCGGCATCGTGTTAAGCGCCGTACTGGCTGCGATAATGAGTACCGCTTCTTCGCAGCTTCTCGTGGCCGCCTCGGCTATAGCTCAGGACTTCTACGCCGCTATCATAAAGAAAAATGCCAGTGAAGGAGAGCTGGTCTGGGTTGGCCGATTCTCTGTTTTGGCAATAGCTCTAATGTCCCTGCTCCTTGGTCTCGACCCTAACAATTACATTTTGGATATGGTTGCTTATGCTTGGGCTGGATTTGGAGCAGCCTTTGGCCCCATTACCCTTGCCGCTTTATTTTGGCGGCGCACTACCAGAAACGGCGCTATTGCCGGCATAGTTGTCGGCGGTCTGACAGTTTTGATATGGAAGCAGCTGGAACTCTTTGGCCTCTATGAGCTGGTACCAGGTTTCATATTCTCCACCATCGCTATAATTATCGTAAGCCTCATGGACAAAGCTCCAACCAAAGACATAACCGACATTTTTGATAAAATGGTTGCCATGGAAAATGACCATTAACCGATTACACAATCTTGTTACTCCTCCCTTTTCCTTGACACTGACCAACTACGCTGATATAATGTCGAATGCTTGGAGAGGTGGCCGAGCGGTTTAAGGCGCTGGTCTTGAAAACCAGTGATACAGCGATGTACCGTGGGTTCGAATCCCACCCTCTCCGCCATAACTGAATATCAAACACGCAGGGAATTTTTCCCCTGCGTGTTTTCAATTTACAAAAAGCCGCTGCATTTAGCAACGGCTTTTTTAGTCACGATTCAGTTTTCATCTTTTAATTGAACCCGGCAATGGGGGCAATATGTAAAACCTACAGGTACATCTTTTCCGCAGTTTGGACAATAACTATGCTCATTGACTGAAACCTCCCTGTTCCCCTGCCTGCGATAAGGATTATCCACTGTATCAGCCGCTTCAAACCTCCTGGGAAGATTCTTCGGCCGACCAAAAAAGAGATAAGCCACACCCATCAGAGGAACAAACAAGGTTGCCACCGTCCAAAAGAGCATCGGGCCCGTACTTAGGCCTCTTTTCTCTGCGTCTCTTTTAACAAGATACGCACAAACAATCGCAAATATAATTGATAAGATAGCCAAAACAGTTCCTCCTTTTCATTTCACAAAATATGGCTTCAACAAAAGGGTCAAAAAATAGCATACGGCGGCAACCAGAACGACTGTTGCCCCTACCGTCATATCGCAATAATAAGCGCCAACCAGCCCGGTCAAACCGGATAGAACCGATAGGAAAACTGACACGAAGTGATACCCTTTAACATCTGAGGTAACGTTTCTTGCGGCAGCGCCCGGTAACACCAGCAAAGAATTGATGACAAGTATTCCGACCCATTGGATTGACACAGCTACCACGACAGCTACCAGTGAGGCAAAGCAACTCTCTATAAAAAATGATCTTATTCCACGGCTACGGGCAAAGGCCGCGTTTATGGATATCAGCAGCAGAGAGTTGAACAATAGACTCCAGGCAATTATTACTCCACAAAAAACCACGAAAAGCGCTGCAATTTCTTCCCTGCGTATACTCAATACATCACCGATAAGGTATGACGAAAACTTATTAAAGCCTCCTCCACGGGACATAATCATCAGCCCCACTGCCACGGCCATGGCAGAGAAAACGCCTATAACCGTATCTGTAGATTCCTTGCTTCTCTGTTTTATGTACGTTATAAAAACTGCAAAAATTACCGAAAAGACAATCAACGAAAGCAGTGGCGAGCCTGCGCCTAAAAGCACTCCTATCGCAATGCCTGAAAAAGCGCCATGTCCCAAAGAATCGGCAAAAAAGGCCATTCTATTTGAAACGACCATCGTGGAAAGTAACCCAAATAAGGGAGTCACCAGCAGGATGGCCAAAAAGGCATTCTTCATAAAGGAATAGCCCAATAATTCAAAAGGGAACGTCCTGTCAAGAAGAGAATAAACGAAGTCCATCATTCATCTCCCCCATGCTTGACAGGAACAAAAACCGGCGGCTGATAGTTCTCATCCGGTACGTATATTTCACCGAAAACATTTTTTACCCGGTCATTATCAAATACCATCCTCGGCGTACCTGTTATGGCAATGCCATCGCAAAGGAACACTACTTTATCAGCATTCCTTGCCACCAAATCCAAATCATGGCTCACCAACAGGATTGCCATATCCTCAGTTTCCCTGAGTTTATCAAGGATTTCGTAAAAAAGGACCAGCCCATTGTGGTCCACCCCGGATACAGGTTCATCAAGAATCAGAAGCTCTGGTACAGGATCTAAAGCAAGCGCCAGCAACACTCTTTGAAGCTCGCCACCGGACAGTGCTCCTAACCGCCGGGCAACAAGCCCCTCTGCTCTAACCCGAGTCAAATCATTCAATATACGATTGTGAAGTTTACCTGCCCCCATCAGCCATACAGGTTTATTTGACAATGCCGCCAGAAAAAAATCTTCAACTGTAGTGGGAGCGCTCACGTCAAAACTCAAATACTGAGGGACATATCCAATCCGGGGCCGGGGAGATTTTCGTCCATTACCCGACATATAGCTTATTTTTCCTTTATGAGGAATTTCTCCAAGAATAGCCTTTATCAGGGTTGACTTTCCTGCCCCATTGGGGCCAATCAAGGCAGTGAGCTGACCGCAGTGAATATGTAGATTTACATCGGACAGAACCCCGGTGCCTGCATACTCAACGGAAAAATTTTCTATTCTCGTACAGCAAAATCGCTGAGCACAGCTGTCACTACCAGTTTCCGGCGGCTTATGATGAAATATTGAACGGAGCAATTCTCTTTTCCTTTCATTCTATTCATCTAAAACTAGAACAGGATTAGACTAATATTAAAGAATAATAAATATTATTTACGAAGGTCTTCAAAAGCACGGCAACCCCATACCGTAACCGCAATCAGGTAAGCCAAAAGAATTACCACAGATAAGTATTCAAACGGTTGACCCAGCGAAATTGCCCGCAAAGTAATACTTGTATGGGTAAGTGGCAGCACATCAATTATCAATCTCAACATATCGGGCATAGTCTTTGTTGAAAAGAATGTGCCGCAGAGAAAGGACATAGGTAAAAGCACATAGGTATTTATTTGCCCCATTTTCTCATAAGTAGAAAGGTACATAGATGCCAGGAAACCGATTCCGGCAAATATTCCGCAGTTCATTATGATCACAAGCCAAAACCAAATTGACGTAACAACCTGCGCTCCAAAGGCAAAAGCTAATACCAAAATAATTATCGAGGAAATGAGCCCCCGGAGAACAGCAGCCATGATCTTACCGATAACGTACGCAGGCGGCCAGATTGGCGCAACGATATATTCCTCAAGGCTCTTATGATAAACCCGCTCGGCATGGACAGGCGTTACACTGTTAAAACTGATGTTCATCGAATTCAGCGCCAAAATACCTGGCACAAGGAAGTCAAGATAGCTTACGCCGACGCCTGTATTGATACTTCGACCAAGACCCCAGCCAAAAGCGACCATATAAAGCATAGGCGCAATCATTCGGCTTATAATAAAAGCTGTCATACGATGTTTAAGCACAATCCAATCACGCCAAAACACTGTCATGATATCATGTATTCGTTCCACAATAATACCTTATCTATCCAATCCTTCTCTATGACCAGTCAACTCCATAAAAACATCCTCCAGAGTAGCAGGCCGAACGCTTCCTTTTACAGTGAGGGTTTTAATAAAATCCAATGCTTTCGCCTCTTCCATAAAAAAACGCCAAGCCCCTTCCCATTCTGCCAGATATCGTCCGTAATGGTCGATAAAGCCCTCTGGAGTATCAACATCCAAAATAGTGCCCTTCTTCATGATGGCGACCCGGTTACAAAGCGCTGCTGCTTCCTCTATATAATGAGTCGTAAGCAAAACCGTGGTACCTCTTCTTGCCATTTGTCGAATAAGCTCCCAGATACGACGGCGTACCTGCGGATCAAGAGCAACCGTCGGTTCATCCATAAACAAAACATCCGGCTCATGGATAAGACCCCGGGCAATCAACAGCCTGCGTTTCATTCCTCCTGACAGCTTTCGTACACTGTCGTTAACAACGTCCTCAAGCTCTACAAATTTCAATAATTCTTTTATTCTTTGTTCTCTTTTGTTCTTTGGCAGCCGGTAAAGTCTCGCATGTAATTCCATATTTTCCCCAGCTGTCAAATCCTGGTCAAAATTTAAGTTCTGGGGAACAACGCCGATTTTCTGCTTTATTACCCTCTCATTTCCTTCAAGTGTGATTCCATCATAAAAAATTTTCCCTCCACTTGGCTGAGTTAAAGTTGTGAGCATTCTTATTGTTGTGGTTTTACCTGCGCCATTGGGCCCAAGCAGTCCAAATATTTCGCCCTTATTTATCCTGAGCGATAAACCGTTCACCGCTGTTTTTACGGCTGTTTTTCCATCGGGCCCCTTATGCTTAAATAGCTTTACGACATTTTCTAATTCAATCATATAACCTACCTTAAGAAATGTGGATTACGCCGGTTACAATTTTCTTTTATTAACCTTCCACACCTTCAAACCTGCCGCCAACACAGGAATAAGCAATCCTGCTGCCGCCAGACTGCCACTTTCATCAAATCTGGCAAGCGCAAAACTAAGGATCACTATAATCGTAATAAAGGCTGGCAACTGAAATCTATCTATACTGGTTGGTTTCTTTTCAGTATCCGGATATCCTCCCGTACCCTGGTTACGACGAACATGGACAAGCAGACCGCTGATGACCATCAAAATTGAGAAAATCAGGTAAACGAACCACATCAGTCCCAAGCCTCCATTCATTGACCAGGTTTTGTGAAATTGCGCTACGTAAGCTATTAGCCTGGAGGCTGGTGAAGGAGTTACTACAAATAAGTTTTCCCCATCCGGTCTCATGCAGACAAGTTCAACTGCATTATTTCGTATATTGCCAAAAGGGGATTCTGTAAGATAAAAAGAATAAAACTCCTTTCCTTGCGCCGGAAATTTTATAGATAACAAACGGTATTTATCTGCCGGGAATCTCTCTCTTAATCGCCGTAAAGCTTCAGAAGGAAGTACTTTGAAATTGGAATAAACCTCACCATACTCCTTATCTATGCGGCTGAAATACTCTTTTGCCTGTATCTCGTGATCCTTTAACTCCAGACCAAAATCAGAAGGAACAGTGGTTAAAAGTATCCCGGAAGCAGACATTATGAACAGAAACGATCCCGTCAACACACCAGTGAGACGATGCACATCCGACCAAAACCATCTTTTGCTTTTCTTTGGTAAAGTAATCCGGCCCAACGGCCCATTGCAGGCAAACCCATGAAAAAGAAAACCGGAAATTATTGCCACCATGGATATTACCAACGTAACGACCCATATTGGCTTTAACCAATAATCCAATGCTGTACCAGTATGGGTCTTCTTGGCGTACTGTAGCAGTCCCCTCAGGATCTCAGAGCGGTAGACGGGCATGACCGGTGTGCTGACGGTTCTCAAATCCACATCATAGTTTACAAGGTCTGCCGCTTTCTTCTGCTTACCCTTACTTCCTGTAGTTCCTTCCGTTCTGTTTTCAAGCTTAAATTTTAACAGGCCGTATTTTGTATCAGCAGCCGCTTCCAAAACGCTTACACCGGGAAAATGGCGATCTACTTCCCCCAGTCCATCCGTGAGGTTATCCCATATTTCTTCCGAAGAATAACGATTCTCTGACGGTAACTTAACCCCCATACTATTCCATTGATAAAGGGGACTCCTGCCCAGGAGTATTATCCCGGTAAGGCAAAGAATCAATAGACCAATTGCCGACGACAACCCCGTCCAAATATGAATTTTATATATGAGACTGATTTTTTTTCTAATGATTCGAATCAAGGCCATGCTGTTGTTCACTGCCTCCTTTCTGATAATACTGCCAATGCCATTTCCCGCTTACCATTATATTCTATCATAAAAGTTTATCATAAATAGTATTTCTTTCCAGTTACTTCAGCTCGACAATCGTAGCGCCGCTACCCCCTTCGTCCTCACGGGCAAAATCAAAACCGGCCACTGCCTTATGCTCTGCCAAATACTGATGGATGCCCTGCCTTAGCTGTCCTGTACCTTTCCCATGGATAATGTTTATTTTCTTTAACCCAGCCAGTTGAGCATCATCAATAAACTTATTTACCTCCGGAATGGCATCGTCAACCAAATAACCCCGCAAATCAAGCTCCGTGCGGGCAGACTTAACCTTGTTGAAATATATGCCAGCCTGCTTTACTTCGCCAGCTCCCTTATCCTCTTTTGGCCCGGAAACAAAATTGCAGCTTCCTGCGCTTACTTTTGTCCGCATACTGCCAATCTCGACTGTAAGTTCAGCCCCCTTCACCCGCACGACCGTAGCCTTTTGTCCCAGCAACGGCACATATACGATGGACCCTGTAACGATTTTCTCTACATCGACCTCCTCACGATAAGTTTCCGATGGTCTCGCTTCGATCCCCGGTGCATCCAGGGCCGCCTCTTTTAATCGCTTACGGGCTTCCTCTATTGCCTGCTGTCTTTTCTTTATTCCCTGATCATTATACTGTTCCTTTAGATCCTTTATGATGTCCGCAGAATCCCGTTTTGCCTTCCTGATTATTGAAGCGCTTTCTTCTTTGGCTTTTTTCAGGATCTCCGCCTTTTTTTCAGTCAGCTCTCTTTCGAGCTTTTTTACCAGATTTTCCTGTTCTTTAAGCTGTATTTCCCGCCCCCGGAGCTCATCAGTTTTCTTCTCATAGAAGCGTCGCTTGCTTTCCAGCTCAGTCACTACTTCTTCAAAACGAGCGTGATCTCCCTTGATAAAGCCACCGGCCCGTTCGATGATACTATTATCCAAGCCCAATCGTTTGCTTATGGCAAAGGCATTCGATGCGCCAGGTATTCCGATGAGCAGGCGATAAGTCGGCCGCAGGGTTTTAACATCAAATTCCACACAGGCATTTTCCACCCCGGCCGTCCTGTAGGCAAATGTCTTTAACTCGGAGTAATGAGTAGTTGCCAGGACGGAGGACTTCCGTTTAAGCAGCTCTTCCAGAATCGCCGTCGCCAAAGCAGCTCCTTCTGCCGGATCTGTTCCTGCTCCCAGCTCATCCAGCAGCACAAGGTCATCCTGAGTGGCTTTTCTGAGAATAAAGACGATACGTTTCATATGAGCGGAAAAAGTAGACAGACTTTGTTCTATGCTCTGTTCGTCACCGATATCCGCATAAATCTCTCTATAAACACTCAGCCTGGAACCACGCTCAGCCGGAATAAATAAGCCTGACTGAGCCATCAATGACAAAAGGCCGAGAGTTTTCATGCTCACCGTCTTACCGCCCGTATTAGGCCCGGTAACAAGGAGCAGTCGATAGCCATCCCCCAGTCTAATGTTGATAGGCACTGCTACCTTCCTGTCGATCAGGGGGTGCCTTGCCTGTTTTATGTCTGTAAGCCCCTTATCATTCAGCTCTGGTCTGGTTGCCCCCATATCCCGAGCCAGTTTTCCACAGGCAAAGCTGAAATCTATGAAGGCCATAGTATTCAGATTCTCTAAAATAAATTCCGTTTCCTTTGCCACTTCCCGCGAGAGGGATGACAAAATTCGATTGATCTCCTGTCGCTCGGCCAGCATCAATTCCTTTATTTCGTTGTTTCTCTCCACTACCGCCATTGGTTCTATGAAGAGAGTCGATCCCGTAGCAGACTGGTCATGAACTATACCCGGCACACTGCGGCGGTATTCAGCCCGAACCGGTAAAACATACCGGTCTCCCCGCATACTTACAATGGTTTCACGAAAAACTTTTTGCTTGTCAGGATCATGTAAAATTCCCTGCAGTATTTCCTTTATCCGCAGCTCATTTGCCCGTATAGACCGGCGAATACGCAAAAGCTCGCCGGTGGCATCATCACGGATACTTCCATGCTCATCGATCGTCTCATAAAGTTTCTTTGTCAGATTGCCCAGTATTTCCAAAGAGCGGGCTTTTTCCCGTAAAATGTCACAATCAACAAGAACATCCAACTCCCGGAAAAAAATCTTCAGCTGTTTTGCAGCGTCCAATGTTTCCCGAATAGTCACAAAATCTTCCAACTCCAAAATACCGCCAAGTTTTGCTCTCTTAACTGCCGATTTTATGTCATGTATGCCACCTAATGGAGGATTTTGGGTAACAAGAACCCGCAGAGCTTCTTCAGTAGTCTCAAGCTTCTCATCAGCCTCTTCCATAGACTCTGCCGGGGTCAGCCTGGACGCAAGATTTTTTGCCAGTGAAGACCCACAATGGGACATCAATATTTCCGTTATCCGGTTGTATTCTAAAAGTCTTAAAATCGTTTTGTTCATTTCACGTTCCTGGTCTTCTGGACTTGTTGTTACTGGATTTTACTTTTTCTGTCAGCATTATAATGCAGTCCTTCAGGAAATTGCAAGGCAATTTCCACCAAGCAAAAAGGCGACAGATGGCCAACATCTGTCGCCGGACAAAACACAGCTATTATTCGCTTATTTCTTCACGCGTCAGCAAATAATCAAGGTGAACATCAGCCGAAGTATTCAAATCCAGAAACTTTCCGCTCTCGGTCTGAACCATAGGCTTTGAATTTATTCTTGATTCATCAATGTAGACAATCTTTGCCCGCTCGCCGGTATTGAGCATTCCCCAGGCGCCATTTAAGGAATGACATACATTCTTTACGAAGCAAACGCCATACTCCGTGTCCAGCTTATTGCTCATAATATCGTCAAACAGGACATGAAAAATATCAAAAGGAGATGTTCGAGTTGCATAGTTTCTATTAGAAGCCATTGCATCATAAATGTCAAGTAACGCTAGAATTCTACCAAAATCACTAATTTGCTCCTTGAAAGCACCCTGCGGATACCCCGAACCATCGTTCCTCTCATGATGCTGCCTGACTGCCTCCGCAATTTCGGCGGCAGAGTCCAGTCCACTCTGCATTATCATCTCACTGCTCAATGCTGTGTGGCGGCGAACCAGATTCATTTCATTTGCTTCAAGCTTTCCTTTTTTTGTCCTGATGGCTACAGGTATTCGCTGCATTCCTGAATCACAAAGCAATGCCGCAATAACGAGCTGCGTTCTTCGCTCCTCACTCATTCGCAGCCAGTTTCCCATAAGCCCTGCTAATATTCCCATATTTAAGGAATGGTGAATCAGGTATTCATCTTTTCTATCAATGCAATGAAGCTGAATAACGGAATTGCGGTCATGACAAAGAGCCCAGAAGCGGGGATCACTAACCAGCTTTAGAATCGCTTCTCTGTCAATTTTACCATCCGTTAAAATTTTATCATAAATAACATGAAGCCCTGTCAGGTTAATTCTATAGTTAAGAACGAAGTCAGGATTAGACACATGCTCATCTGTTGGATCAGCTTTTACTATGACTTCATACTTTTTTGCTTCCGGTTCATCAATAATTACTGAAAAAACGCCCCACAGGTCAAAGCCATCAATCATTGAATTGGTAACTTCTGCCCCGGCTTCTGCCAAAATAACTCCATCGTCGTTAAAGACATCTTTCCCCAGCTTCATGCCCGGCTGTAGCTCATAAATCGTGTAACGCTTCAGCACTTTCTTCACCTCTGGTATAATATAATGAACCTGATTACTAATTGGATTTCATTATATAGGCAATCAAAAGTGATGTAAACCTTTTTTTATTTGTCTAATAGTATATTTACTATGTCTTTTTTATAATCGCCGCAAACTGTTAAGCAAATCGCCAATATAGTTCTTTCTCCTATATATGAAAAACGGGACAGGAAAAACCCGTCCCGTAAACTCTAAGAAAATAATATACCGATTATAGCGATGATAAATACTTCAGGCGCTCGGCAAGAGAATTGCGTTTTTCTTCGTTCTCAGCCAGCTTTGCCTTTTCTTTTTCAATGACTGCTGCCGGGGCTTTAGCCACAAAGCCCTCGTTGCCAAGTTTCTTCTGGGTGCGCTCGATTTCCTGATTCAAGACGGTCATTTCCTTCTGGAGACGAGCCGTCTCTTTTTCGATATCGATCATGCCTTTAAGCGGTAAATATACCTCGACACCGTTTACTACCGCGGCCATGGCATTTTCCGGTTTTTCCGCCTCAGTCGGCAGAATAGTCAGCGGTTCTGCATTGGCCAAAGCGAATAAATACCGCTGATTTTCCTCAAAAACATCCCGAAGTTTTTCATCGGTAAAGTGAAGGAGTACGGCGCTCTTTTTCGCCGGGGATACATTTACCTCCGCTCTCATATTTCGGATTGACTTGATAGCCTCCATTATTGCGGTCATTTCGCTTTCCGCCGCTTCATCTATTTTGCCTTCCTCACCAGTCGGCCACCGGGAAATCATAATGCTCTCACCGGCATGAGGCACTTTCTGCCAGATTTCTTCCGTGATGAATGGCATAAAGGGATGCAGCAATCGAAGCGTATGCTCAAGGATATAGGCCAAAACATATTGGACAGTCTTTCTCGCCCGCTCATTTTCTTTATTATATAGTGTGCCCTTTGAAAGCTCAATATACCAATCGCACAATTCTCCCCAAATAAACTCATAAATCATCCGGGCAGCTTCACCCAGCTCAAAATTATCCAATCCGCTGGTAACACCGGCCACCGTCCTGGCATAACGGCTGAGGATCCAACGGTCAGACAGTGAATAATCCTCTGGAGCAGGAACAAAATCTGCATCGAAAGCATCCAGATTCATAAGCATGAAACGGGAGGCATTCCAAAGCTTATTGGCAAAGTTTCGAGCTCCCTCAACGCGTTTTTCGGAAAATCTGATATCGTTACCAGGAGTATTTCCGGTTACAAGGGTAAAGCGGAGAGTATCCGCACCATATTTTTCAATAACCTCCACCGGGTCAATTCCATTGCCGAGGGACTTGCTCATCTTGCGTCCCTGTTCGTCACGGACAAGGCCGTGAATAAATACATGACGGAACGGAATATCCTTCCCAAAGCGAAGTCCCATCATGACCATTCTGGCCACCCAGAAGAAAATGATATCATACCCGGTAACAAGGGTGGATGTGGGGTAGAATTTCTTCAATTCGGCAGTTTCTTCCGGCCAGCCCATCGTTTCAAAAGGCCATAGCCCAGAGCTGAACCAAGTATCGAGAACATCCGGATCCTGATTTATTTTTTCGCTTCCGCACTTGGGGCACTTGCAAAGGTCAGTACGGGAGACACTCGTTTCGCCGCATTTCTCACAATACCAGGCAGGTATCCGATGGCCCCACCACAGCTGGCGGGAAATGCACCAATCCCTGATATTTTCCAGCCATCCGATATATATCTTTGTAAACCGTTCCGGAACAAACTGGATCCTTCCGGACTGAACTGCTTCAATCGCCGGTTTAGCCAGGCTCTCCATCTTTACAAACCACTGTTTGGAAACAAGCGGTTCGACAGTAGTATGGCAACGGCTGCAATGACCAACCGCATGCTCATGATCCTCAATGGAAACTAGCGCGCCGACAGCTTCCAGATCCTTGACGATTTGACGGCGGCACTCGTAACGATCCATACCGGCATATTTACCGGTATCGGCAGACATTGTACCGTCATTATTTATGACTTTTAACTGTGGCAGATTATGGCGCTCGCCCATATCAAAATCATTTGGATCATGAGCCGGAGTTACCTTAACTGCACCGGTACCAAAAGCAGGATCAACATAGCTATCCGCAAAAAGGGGAATCTTCCTGCCAAGAAGCGGCAGGATAAGAGTCTTTCCCACTAAATCCGTATATCTCTCATCTTCCGGATGCACGGCAACGCCAGTATCGCCCAGCATGGTCTCCGGGCGGGTAGTGGCAATCTCCACAAACTTATCCGTTCCCTCTACCTGATAGCGAATATGCCAAAGATGACCTGCCTCATTCTCATGATCTACCTCAATATCGCTGAGAGCTGTATTGCAACGGGGACACCAGTTGATAATACGAGTGCCCTGATAAATCAAACCATCCTCATAAAGGCTCACAAAGACTTCGCGAACAGCCCGGGAGCAGCCTTCGTCCATGGTAAAACGCTCCCTGTCCCAATCGCAGGAAGAACCCAGAGAGCGCAGCTGACTCATAATGCGGTTGCCAAATTTTTCCTTCCAGGCCCAGACCCGTTCAAGGAATTTTTCACGGCCAAAGTCATAACGGGAAAGTCCCTCCGCCCGTAGCGATTCCTCTACCTTTGCCTGAGTTGAAATACCGGCATGATCACAGCCCGGCACCCACAGCGTATTATCCCCTCTCATACGGTGGTAACGGATGAGTATATCCTGTAAGGTGTTATCAACCGCATGGCCAATGTGAAGCTGGCCGGTTACATTCGGCGGCGGTATTACAATACTGTACGCAGGTTTATCATTTACTTCAGCGTGAAAGAGCTTGCGCTTCTCCCAATAGCTGTACCATTTTGTTTCAAAGGACTTTGGATCATATACTTTAGGAATATTATTATCCTGTACTTCTGCCATTATTACTATTCCTCCCGAAAGTTACAATTTAACTCGTTTAATGTAACACGCACGGTAAAATGTGTCAATAACAAACTATGCTATAAAAATACCCAACCTGCAAAACACAAGTTGGGTATCATTGTCGTAACGAACTACATAACAAACGCTGCCGCCGCCCGTCCGGCAATTTGGGCCACCGGCTCCGGCCAAACACCGAGAAGAATCGTTCCGGCCATAGCGCAAAGGGCAACCAGCTTTAATACCTTTGAATATTCAAGGGGCTGCACAGCCTGCTGGGCTTCAAAATCTGTCAGGTCACGGTACATCGCCTTAGTGACCATCAGGTAATAATATACTGAAATCATTGACATTATGAAGCCAACAAATGCCAGCCACAAATATCCGCGATCCACTGCTGCCGAAAACAGATATATTTTACCCGCAAATCCGGCCGTTGGCGGAATACCAGCCATAGACAAAAGCGAAACCGTCATCACTGCTGCCAATAAAGGAGCAGACTGGGCCAATCCGGCCAGGTGTGAATGTGAAGTTCCCCCTCGTCTGGGTTCTACGGCAGCCAATACAGTAAAAGCGCCAATGTTGGCAATCATGTATAGCTGAACGTAGAACATAACCGCCTTCATGCCTGCTGCATCTGCCGACACAATTCCAGCCATCATGTAGCCTGCCTGAGCAATGGACGAGTACGCCAGCATTCTTTTAACGTCAGTCTGCTTAATGGCCATAATGTTGCCTGCTACCATACAAGCAGCCGAGAATACAGCCAGCATGGGCAGCCAATAGTTCTCCAGTATCGGAAAGGCTGTGTAGAGCACCCGCATGAACATAGCGATGGCCGCCGCCTTTGAACCCATGGCCAGAAGGCAGGTTACAGGCAACGGCGTTCCCTGATAAACATCCGGCGCCCACATATGGAAGGGAACCACAGAAAGCTTAAAAAAGAATCCGATGATTACCATTGAAACACCGGCAACGCCCACACCGTAAAACATATGGACATTATTTTTTATCTCACTGAAAATTAGACTGCCCCCTGCACCATATACAAGGCTTATTCCATAAAGCATTACGGCCGTAGAAGAAGCGCCAACCAAAAGATATTTTACCGCCGCTTCCCCGGCTCGACCCTTATCTCTTGCGAGAGCGGCCAGAACATAAAAGGAGATAGTCATCAGCTCCAGGCCAATGAATGCGGTGATAAAATCATTGGCGGAAACCATGACGCACATTCCCAGCAAAGCCGAGACGCACAAACCGATAAATTCACCGGGATCACTTATTTGCTCCATGATGTAATCAGCTGAAAAACAAATCACCACGGCCACGGCCAAACAGAAAAGACATTTGAAATAAACTGAAAAATTGTCCAGAAGGAAAAGCCCGCCAAGGAAGCTTTGATTGCCATAAGCGTCATACATGAAAATAGTGACGATAGCGCTTGCGGAAATACCTATACCCGCTAGTGAAGGCAAGGTCCCCAGCAATCTCTTATCCTTTACCACCAGGTCAAAGACAATTACAGAAAGAAGGACAGCTGTGAGAATGATCTCGTTCGTGATAGCCAGACAATTCATCACAAACCACCTCCAATCCCCACATGACGAATTATTGCATCGACTATTGTCGGCGCGTCAACAATATTTTCCAGCAGTGGTGTCATCGGCGTTATACCGGAGCGAATAACTCCCATGAACAGCTCCGGAAACAGACCAAGAACAACCAGAAAGAAACCCAGAAAAACCAATGGCGCCGCCTCAAAGCCTCTGGCGTCGTGATACTGGTCAAACTTCGAGGATTTTGGTCCAAATATAGCTTTTGCCAGCATTCTCAAGATGTATAGTGCAGTAAAAACAACGCCGGAAATGGCCAAAACGGAAAGCACCGGATATACCCTGAAGGAGCCAACGAAAATCGTATATTCCGGAACAAACTCAATAAGTCCGGGCAATCCCACGGAGGCAAAACCTGCCAGCATAAAACCTAATGATACGGTTGGCATCTGATGAGCCAGCCCGCGCAATTCCGGTACGGAGCGAAGATGTGTCCTCTCATAAACATACCCAATTTGTGAAAAGAACAGCGACGCCATGATACCATGAGCCACCATATTACCCACAGCTCCAGACAGACTTACGGGATTGAGTGCCGCAAAGCCAAGCAATACATACCCCATATGAGACACAGATGAGTAACCGATTATGTACTTCAAGTCCTTCTGAACCAAGGCAATATAAGCTGCGTACAGAACATTGACCATCGCCAGCAAAGCTATAAGGGGGGCCCAGAACTTAGCCCCTAAAGGCAGGACCATTAAGCCAAGACGGATAAGGGCATATCCACCTATCTTTTTTAGCACACCGGCATGGATCATCGATACAGCCGTTGGCGCACCGGCATAACCGTCCGGAGACCAGCTATGGAACGGGAACATGGACAAAAGCGAACCAAAGCCCAGCAGCAAAAGGAAAAAGGCAAAAATCTGGAAGTTGCTGCTGAGGTAACCCAAGCGGGAAGACAGCACCAGCTTCTCCAAATCAAAGGTTCGCAACCCCTCAGGATAGGCAGTCAGATAAATTGCTACTACGCCCACCAGCATGAAGGCTGAACCCATAAGCAGGAATATCGTTAGTTTTATACCTGCATACTCCTTTGGAACGCGTTTGGTAGATCCCCAGATAAGTACCATGATATAGATTGGAATAACTACAAGTTCATAACACAGCAAGAATATGAACAGGTCACAGGCAATGAATGTACCGGTAACACCGGCAATCAGAACGAGAAGCAAGACAAAAAATTCTTTTACGCGCTTCTCCTGATACCAGGAGCTGAACACCGACGTAATACCTATAATCTCCGTAAGCATCAGCATCGGCAGCGACAACCCGTCAACCCCAAGTGAATAAGAAACACCAAGATCGGTCACCCAGGGGATACTCTCAATGAACTGCATCCCCCCCGCATTAACATCATATTGGAAATATACGAGAAGCGTTATGACAAAGGAATATGACATTGCCCCCATGGCAATCTGCCTGATTGAGTCCTTTTTTTCCTTTGGTGTCAAGGCAATGATCAGCGCGCCCAGAATTGGGAAAAGCAATATTTGACTCAGTGCGTGCATATTTTCCATCAGAACGCACCTCCTGCCATTGAGAGAACCTTATAGGCGTAAATCAGTGCATATCCCATTACAATAAGGACTCCTCCATAAAAGCAGACAATATATATCTGAACACTGCCGCAGTGTGCCTTGTTCAAAACTCCCCCCAATGCACCAATCAACCTTGCTAACAGGTTTATGGCTCCGTCTACGATATTCAAGTCAATCCAGTAGAGGATTCGGGCTACAACAAAGCATCCATAATAGCGGACTAATGTGTAGAACTCATCTACATAGTATTTATTATAGCTGAGATTGTAGATGATCCCCCACTTTGCCGCCAGGCCATGAGCAGACCAACGCTTCTCAACATATATGGCATAAGCAAGCCATATAGCCACAACCGCCAATAACACCGAAGATCCTGCCACAAAGAAATTTATACCTTCATGAGCGGGCGCACCGAAATATACCCACTCACCAAAGCCGAAGAAATGTCCCAACACACCAGAGACAGCAGACAAACCAGCAAGGATAACAATCGGATAGCGCATGAAATCATTCGTTTCCTCAGCCGGACAATCATCCTTAAGTTCACCATAAAAGGTCACAAAAAGAAGTCTTGCCATGTAAAATGAGGTCATAAAAGCCGTTATTGAACCGAGAAGGAATAGAAAGAAATTGTGTTCAAAGGCCGCCGCCAGTATCTCATCCTTGGAGAAAAACCCGGCGAAGGGCGGAATCCCGGCAATTGCCAATACCCCAACTGTCATGGCTTTACAGGTAACAGGCATTCTTTCCTTCAAGCCACCCATTTTGAAAATGTCCGCTTCCTCGTGCATCGCCTCAATTACAGCACCGGCGCCCAGAAACAGCAATGCCTTAAAAAACGCATGGGTCACAAGGTGGAACATTGAAGCCGTCACAGAACCTACACCCAAAGCAAGCATCATGTAGCCCAGCTGACTAATTGTTGAATACGCCAGAATTCGCTTCATGGGACGTTGTGTAATGGCAATCGACGCCGCAAAGATCGCCGTAAAAGCCCCAAGCCAGGCAATGCATTCCAAAACAACCGGAATCTGATTAAACAGGAAAAACGCCCTGGCAATAAGATACACCCCGGCAACGACCATCGTGGCCGCGTGAATCAGCGCCGAAACCGGCGTGGGCCCCTCCATAGCATTTGGCAGCCACACATGAAGCGGGAACTGTCCTGATTTACCGATAGGTCCAATAAACAGCAGGAAGGCAATAACAGTCAGTATGCCTGTACCAAAGACATCAATGTAATGGGGCAGTTCAAGCTGCAGTTCCGTAAAATCTGTAGTACCGACATAAATCTGCAGCATGATGATGCCCAATAGCAGACCGAAGTCGCCTATGCGAGTAGTAATAAATGCTTTCTTCGCCGCTTCCCGGGCAGATACCTTGTAGTAGTAAAAGCCGATAAGCAGATAGGAACACAAACCCACAAGCTCCCAAAACACATACATTTGAAAGAAGCTTACAGCCAGCACCAGGCCCAGCATGGAGGAAACAAAAAGAGAAACATAAGCATAAAACCGACCCATCCCCTGATCATGCGCCATATAGCCTAATGAATAAATCTCTACCAATAAAGCAACAGTAGTGACAACCGTCAGCATCACTACAGTCAACGGATCGATGAGCATACCCATCGCAAGCTCAATATTCCCGATAGTGGTCCATACCGCTTTGGCAATGAAGGGGGCTTCAACGGTAATATTATTGCTCAGTACTGCTCCTAACACACTCCAGGCAAGCAAAAAGCTTACAAAAATTGCTGCTATTGCAATTTTTGCCGACAGCTGTTTATTTTGTCGGGTGAAAAGACCTATAACCGCAAAGGCGATAGCCGGAAGGAGCGGTATCAGCCATGCACATTCCAATGCAAAGTCAAACATCATACTCCCCCTATCCCTTTAACTCATCAAGTTCGTCAACATTTACCGTATTGCGCTCCTGATACAGCTTTACAGCCAAGGCCATTCCAATGGCCACCTCTGCCGCAGCCACGACTATGCCAAATATCGCCAGGAGCTGACCTGAATAATCCGGCATGGCCAAAAAGCGATTGAAGGCAACCAGATTGATATTTACTGCATTCAGCATCAATTCAATGCACATGAGGACAGCTATTACGCTGCGCCGGGTCAGAAGTCCAAAGAGCCCTATCGAAAACAACGCAGCTGAAAGCAGCAGGCAATGAGGGAGACCAATGTTTATAATCAATTCAAAGCATTTTTGTAAATCAATCATGCTTTATCGGCCCCCTTTCCCCTGGCGATAATTATCGCGCCGACCATGGCCACAAGCAAAAGAATCGCCGCCACTTCAAAGGGCACTACATACTTTGTCAGCATTAGGTCTGCTAATCCGGTAACGGAATCCGAAAGCTTAAATTCTGCCGGCTGACCAAAGGGAGACATAATAATTGCCGCTGCCATTGATAAAAAGAACATGGCTGATACGATCCCGGCGGAAATATGGGCAACAATGCCCCGACCAGGATTGGAGTGAGACATATCATCTCGTCTTATCAGCATGATCCCCATAACGATAATTATTGCCACTGCCCCACCATAAACCATTATCTCTACTGCACCGAGAAAATCAGCGGACAGAAAAATATATAAACAGCCAAGCGCAACAAAGCTTCCTGTCAAACAAAGAGCACTGTGAACTATGTTCCTAAACAATATCACCCCGTATGACATCAGAAGCACAACGCCGCCTATTCCATAGAACACACCAGCATTTATGAGCTTTGGCACCTCAAATGTCTCGGCTATATCCAGGCCAGAGTTAATTATCCAGTGTATCAGTTTTGTAACTTCCTCTACAAAAGAAAATAACTCGCTCAAGTCTCATCCCCTCCTTTGTCATTTACAGCTGGCGCTGCCGGGGGAGGCGGATTAGATATGGCAGGTGCAACAGTCTCTGCCTTTTGGCTGTCTTCCTCAGGCCCTGGACCATATTCTTCTACCGCGTCATAAATCATATAATCCTTGAAGAAATATGCCCGTTCATAATTCTTATCCCAGGACAGTGCTTTTACCGGGCATCTCTCAACGCAGAGATCACACATCATACAGCGCCCAAGATTGTGAATATACTCTGCCATATGTTTCTTCTTGTTTTCATCGGTAGTCACCTTCAGAGTCAATGCATTATTGGGGCAGGACATTGCGCAAAGCTGACAACCGATACATTTTTTTATATTTAATTTAAGATGACCGCCACGAAAACGCTCGGTCATCGGCAGCTTCTCCTCGGGATAGCAGAGAGTACGCTTTTCGCCAAAGAAATGCTTGAGGGTTACCGACATACCGGTAACAAGTCCTTTACCAAACATCTTCTGCCTCCTTTAGAATGATGCAAAAAATTCTTTAAGACTGTAAACTCCGACACCTGTAAGAAGAAGATTTACAAGAGCCAGCGGCAATAACACTTTCCAGGAAAACTCCAGCAGCTGATCCACTCTGGTGCGGGGAAAAGTCCAGCGAAACCACATAAAGAGAAAAACCATAACGAAAACCTTACCCCAGAACCACACAGGAGCCGGAAGGATCGGACCTTGCCAGCCGCCAAGGAATAAGGTTGTCGCAATAATGGATACCGACAGCAGATTAGCATACTCTGCCATGAAGAATAAAGCCCAGCGCATTCCACTGTATTCTGTAAAGGGACCTGCCACAATTTCTGACTCATCCTCTACCAGATCAAAGGGTGTTCTATTCGTTTCGGCTGTTGCACAAATTATATAAATAACAAAGGCAATGGGTTGCAGGAAAACAAACCAGGGCAGCTCTCCCTGCATCTTTACGATATCACCAATATTCATCGAACCGGTAATCATAACAACGCCAAGCAGAGAGAACGCCATTGGCGCCTCATAGCTTATCATCTGCGCTACGGTTCTCATGCCGCCAATCAGCGCGTATTTACTGTTTGACGCGTAACCGCCCATAAGAAAGGGCAGAACGGCCTGAGATGAAATCGCCAGCAGCAGGAAAAGTCCAATATTCACATCAGCCAGCGCCACTCCATCGTCAAAGCTGTAAAACGCGTAGATCAGAGCTGATGGAACAAATAGAAGCATCGGTGACAATGCCCACACTACCCTGTCACAGCCAAAAGGAATAATATCCTCCTTTGTCATCAATTTCAGGGTATCCGCCATAGACTGTAATAAGCCATACGGACCAACTCGGTTTGGACCTATACGCTTCTGCATAAAAGCACAAACCCTTCGTTCCCCATAAGTAAATATCATTGCTGCCAAGGATATGATACCCAGAATGGCACCAATACCCATAAATTTGAAAATACAATCAACCACGAACTGATTGCCAAAAGTGTACAGCAAAATCGACTCGATGAAATTCAACGCCATCGTTACAAGATTCTGGGGAAAAATTTCAGGAAATATCTGCGGCATAAATCCTTTTCACCGTCCTTTTCAGCAATCTACTTCGCCCATAAGCGGATCTATTGTAGAGAATGCGGCAACGGAATCACCAATGTAATACCCTGCGCACATATCGTTCAGTCCCTGCATATTTACAAAGGACGGTCTACGAATGTGAACACGATAAGGCTTCGGCGTTCCATCGCTCACTATATAGAAACCAAGTTCTCCACGAGTACCTTCTGTTCGACTGTATATCTCGCCCTTTGGCGGCTTAAAAACAGCCGGAATCTTTGCCATAACAGGCCCTTCCGGGAGACCATCAATGCACTGACGAACAATTTTGGCACTTTCCAGAATCTCCTCAAATCTTACCCGATACCGATCCCAATTATCGCCTTCCCGACCAGTTATCACCTTAAATTCCAACTCAGGGTAAATACTATAGCCGTCTACCCGGCGAATATCAAAGGGAACTCCCGAGGCACGGACATTCGGTCCAGTCATATTATGACTCAGCACCATTTCCTTCGTTAATACAGACCGTCCCTTCAGGCGACGGACAAATATTTCATTACCAGATAAAAGGTCATCATATTCTGCCATCCGCTCCGGTAACTTATCAATAAAAGCTCTGGCTTTTTCAATAAAACCCACTGGCAAATCGCGCACGACACCACCGATGCGAATATAATGGAAGGTCATTCTGGCTCCGCAGACCAAATCGAACAAATCAAGAACATCCTCCCGGTCGCGGAAAGCATACAAATGACCTGTGCTGGCGCCTAAATCAATGGCCAGCGTTCCTATAAACACGAGGTGGCTGGCAATCCTGTTCAATTCGGCCATCATGACCCGGATATACTCGGCTCTTCTGGGGACCTCTATCTGAGCAAGCTCTTCCACAGCATGGCAGAATCCAAAGTTATTATTCATGGAAGAAACATAGTCCAGTCTGTCAGTATAAGGAACGCACTGGATGTATGTGCGTGATTCCAGCAGCTTTTCAATGCCTCTATGAAGATAGCCGATTATCGGCTTCACCTTTATAATGCTCTCGCCATCAAGTTCCAGCTCTACACGCAAGACGCCATGCGTACTGGGGTGCTGCGGCCCCATGTTGAGAGTATATGTTTCTGTCTTTAGCATACTACTCCCCCTTTACCAGGTGACGGACTCTTGGCGGCATTATCTGCTGATAGTCCTTGCGAAGCGGGTGACCCTCAAAATCATCCGAAAGTAATATCCTGCGCAAATCAGGGTGATTCCTGAAATCTATTCCCATTAAATCAAATATTTCCCGTTCCTCAAACTCAACCCCTGGGAACACCGATGTCACAGAGCTGACAACAGGCTTTTCATGATCCAGCTTAACCTTTACGGTAATATCCTCATAGTTCTCCCAGGAAAAAAGGTTATATACCATTACAAAGCATGTCTTCCAATCAACGGAAGTAACATTCTCAAGGCGGCTGTACATCATTCTATCGTCATCCCGGAGAAACTTAAGTAAATCAAGCAACCTGTCATCAGAAACAAATAAAGCCGGCTGACGTTCCGCTCCGTCAAAAGTAACATCGGGAAACATTTCCTTTATAATCGTAAATTTTTCGGGAGGTGCATAATGTTTCAATTTCCAGATCCTCCCATCTGCTTAATTCTATCCATTTTAGCAAGTTTCTTCTGTAAAAGCTCTTCTCTTGCCTTATCTACATGACCTGGATGCATAATCTTTTCTTTTAGCTTGAGCATACCATTGATAAGGGCCTCAGGTCTGGGCGGGCAGCCTGGAATAAAAACATCTACTGGCAATATTTTATCAATGCCCGGAACAACCGAATACGAATCGGCAAAAGGTCCGCCGGCAATCGTGCAGTTTCCCATAGCAATGACATATTTTGGCTCGGCCATCTCTTCATAGAGACGAATAAGCGGCGGTGTCATCTTCCATGTGAGGGTTCCGGCAACAATGAGAAGATCTGCCTGCCTCGGACAGGGACGAAAAACCTCATATCCAAACCGGGCAATATCAAAACGCCCGCCCGCTGCGCTCATCATCTCAATAGCGCAGCAAGCCAGTCCTGACGACAAGGGCCAGATTGAATTGCCATGAGCCCACTTAAAAAGAGCATCCACAGTGGTAACAACCACATTATTTTTCAGCATGGGAGGGACAATATCTACTATTTCCACGCCAACGCTCCTTTCTTCCATGCATATCCCAGTCCAATGGCCAGAATACCAATAAAAATGAACATCTCAATAAGGGCAAAGAGACCTAATTGACCGAATCTCACTGCCCAGGGATAGAGAAATACCGTTTCAATATCAAAAACCAGGAAGATTAAAGCGTAGAGAAAATAACCTGCCCGATACCTGACATAAGTCTTTCCTTTTGTATCAACACCGCACTCATAAGGTATTCTTTTCTCTTTTGTCGGCTGTCTCGGCTGAAGAATAAAAGCCGGAATTAACGCCGAGACGGGAAACACTAACGTTACAAGAAAAAATATCCCAAGTGCACCATATTCGCCCATGAACAAACTCCCTCCGCAGACAGAAATCAGAAAAAGGCGCAAGCACGCCCGCGTTTCCTAGTTTAGTTTACAAACTAATCATTGTCAATGACTACAGACTATATATCATTCATAAATAAAGATGAATTATGTATATTTGTATACTTCTATTCTATTTGTTTTCATTGAAATTCAACTCTTGAACAAGCTGACTGATAAGAGTATAATCTGCCGTGAATGTTATTGAAAAGGAATGAGAAACATGGAACTGGTAAAAGATGTCCCTTCTTATATACTGAAGATGTATGAGGGAAATTACTTCATGAACAACTTTGGCATCAACATTGAGGAAATACACTGTGGAAGTGCAGTGGTCAGTCTTGATATAGTAAAAGAAAAACATTTTAATCATCGCGGCGTTTGCCACGGAGGTGTTCTTACTGCTCTGGCTGATGCTGTTCTTGGAGTCACTGGCGCAAGCGTAGGTGAGATGGTTGCCACCATGTGCGAGAGCATGAACTTCATCCGGCCTGTATCCGAAGAAGGACGCTATTACGTAAAGAGTCATATCACCCACCATGGTAAGACTACTATGGTAATTGCTTCCAGAATGTACGATGAAAATGGAAGAACTATCTGTACGGTTTCAGACACAATGTACATCATAAAGAGTTTTGAGGAAATTCCCCGCCAGTGGTGAGTATGTCTTCTCACATCGATATTACGAGCAGAAAGCAATAAGCCTCAGCCTTGCGACATATACCGCTTGGCTGAGGCTTGTTTTTTTGTTACTCAATTTCCGCATGGAACTGTTGAAGCGACTTAATGGTAGACACCCCTGCCCGTATAGCCTTGATTCCCTCCACAGAAGCCTTGGCAGCGGCGATAGTAGTAATGTAGTTTACGCCAGCCTTAATAGCCGTCTTTCTTATGGCCGCCCCATCACTGCTGCCATTCTTGTCACTGGGAGTATTAAGAATGATGTCAACCTCATGATTCATGATAATATCAACGCAGTTTGGCCGTCCTTCTTTCAGCTTATACACCTTCTTCGCCGGTATCCCTGCATCATTTAAGAATTTGCAGGTATTTGCTGTTGCCACAATATCAAACCCACAGTCAATAAAGCCCTGAGCTACTTCCGGCAACTCCTTTTTATCTCTGTCATTAACGGAAATCAGGACTGTCCCAGAAACAGGCAGCTTCGTTTTGGTTGCCTCCTGGGCCTTATAGAAGGCCTCGCCAAAGCTGGACGCCATGCCGAGCACTTCTCCGGTAGAACGCATTTCCGGCCCAAGGACGGGGTCTACTTCCTGAAACATATTGAATGGGAATACAGCCTCCTTAACACCACAGTGCTTGAATTTTCTGTCCTTCAATCCGGGAACCGGAGACTTTTTGCCGGTGATAGCTCCAGTCATGATTTCCGTGGCTATTGGTACCATGCCAATACCGCAAACCTTGGAAACAAGAGGTACGGTACGGCTGGCACGAGGATTTGCCTCAAGGACATAGAGCACGTCATTTTCAATCGCATACTGCATATTCATGAGGCCGATGACATTCATTTCTTTTGCTATACGCTTTGTATAGTCCTTGATTAGCTCGACGTTCTTTTCCGAAATATTTTTGGAAGGCAGGACACAGGCCGAATCGCCACTATGAATACCGGCAAGTTCGATATGCTCCATAACCGCTGGAACAAAAACATTCTCACCATCAGAAATGGCGTCTGCTTCGCACTCAAGCGCATTCATCAGGAAGCGGTCAATTAGAATCGGACGATCCGGGGTTACACCGACTGCGGCAGCCATATAAACCCGCATCTGTTCATCATCATGAACCACCTCCATGCCCCGTCCGCCAAGGACATAGGAAGGACGAACCATGACCGGATAGCCGATCCTGTTGGCAATCTCTATAGCTTCAGCTACGGTAACTGCCATTCCCGACTCAGGCATCGGTATTCCCAGCTTATCCATCATTGCCCGGAACAAATCACGATCCTCTGCCATATCAATAGTTTCCGGCGAAGTGCCGAGAATATTTACCCCATTTGCCTTGAGGGATGCTGCCAAATTCAGCGGCGTCTGACCTCCGAACTGGGCTATAACGCCAACAGGCTTTTCCTTGTCGTGGATGGACAGGACATCCTCCAGGGTAAGCGGCTCAAAATACAGTTTATCGGATGTATCATAGTCCGTGGATACAGTCTCCGGATTGCAGTTTATAATAATGGTCTCAAACCCAAGTTTCTTCAGGGCCATTGCCGCATGAACACAGCAATAATCAAACTCAATTCCCTGACCTATACGATTGGGGCCACCCCCAAGGATCATTATCTTCTTGAGATTGTTGCTTGCTTTGGTATCATTTTCCCTTGGAATATTATAAGAGGAGTAATAGTAAGCGCTATCCTTTGTCCCGCTTACATGAACGCCTTCCCAACATTCAACAATACCAGCCGCCAGACGGGCCTTACGAACATCTTCTTCTGTCACCTTCAACAGACTGGCAAGGTATCTGTCTGAGAAGCCATCCTGTTTCGCCTTACGCAGAATATCAACGGAAGGAACTGAGCCCGAATACTTTTTCAGGGCCTCTTCCTCTTCGACAAGTTCCTTCATCTGCTGAATAAAATAGGGCTTAATAAAAGTAAGATTTTGGATTTCTTCAATGGTCGCACCCTTACGGAGAGCTTCATACATGATAAACTGACGCTCAGAGGTAGGCGTCACAAGCTTTGCCAGCAGCTCATCCTTGGAGAGTTCTCCAAAATTCTTAGCTCCACCGAGACCATAACGACCGATTTCCAGCGAACGAATAGCCTTCTGAAATGCCTCCTTATAGGTTTTTCCAATGCTCATAACCTCGCCTACCGCCCGCATCTGGGTACCGAGTTTATCCTGGGCATTCTTGAACTTCTCAAAGGCCCAACGGGCAAACTTAATGACTACATATTCCCCGGATGGAACATATTTATCAAGTGTTCCATATTTACCGCATTCGATATCCTCAAGATCAAGGCCGGCAGCTAACATTGCAGAAACAAGGGCAATCGGGAATCCGGTTGCTTTAGATGCCAACGCTGAGGAACGGGAGGTACGGGGATTTATCTCTATAACGAGGATACGACCGGTTTCCGTATTGCGGGCAAACTGAACATTGGTACCACCAATAACCTGAATAGCATCCACAATCTTATAAGCCTGACGCTGTAATTCCTTCTGAACATCCTCAGGAATAGTCAGCATTGGAGCAGAACAGAAAGAATCGCCAGTATGAACGCCCAGCGGATCAATGTTCTCGATAAAGCATACCGTGATCATCTTGCCCTTTGAATCGCGGACGACCTCTAATTCAAGCTCTTCCCAGCCAAGAATTGATTCCTCTACAAGTACCTGACCAACAAGAGAAGCCTGTAGACCGCGCTCACAGACTACCTTCAGCTCCTCCACATTGTAAACGAGACCACCGCCAGCACCACCCATTGTGTAAGCCGGACGGAGAACAACAGGATAGCCAAGCTTATCAGCAATCTTCAGGGCTTCCTCTACCGAGTACGCAACTTCAGAGCGAGCCATTTCAATTCCCAGGGAATCCATGGTTTTTTTGAATTCAATACGATCCTCACCATGTTCGATCGCATCAATCTGGACACCTATGACCTTCACCCCGTACTTCTCAAGGATTCCGGCCTGGGAAAGCTCAGAAGCAAGATTAAGACCTGTCTGACCGCCAAGGTTTGGAAGCAATCCATCCGGACGCTCTTTGGCGATTATCATTTCCAGACGCTCCAAGGTAAGAGGCTCAATATATGTAACATCTGCCATGCCCGGGTCTGTCATAATAGTTGCAGGATTAGAGTTAACGAGAACAATCTCGTAACCAAGCTTTCGAAGAGCCTTGCAAGCCTGAGTTCCTGAATAGTCAAACTCACAAGCCTGCCCGATGATAATAGGGCCGGAGCCAATAATAAGAATTTTGTGAACGTCGTCACGCTTTTTCATAATTCAAAACGCCTCTTTCTCTTCCCTGCAGATTTATTAAATATTCAACATTTATACACTCTTGAAAATTCTCCGTATCATTATATCAAAGCAGGCGTAAAAAACATAGATTTTTTTATAGTTATGCAAAAGAAAAGACCCGTCGAGCGGGCCATTATTTTTGTTGGATATGGCGGAGAGGGAGGGATTCGAACCCCCGGCGGTGTGACCCTCACCGGTTTTCAAGACCGCCGCAATCGACCACTCTGCCACCTCTCCAT
>JAAGKN010000677.1_pt1 | contig 97230 bp, 95 predicted proteins | sample 6206371 | NCBI WGS metagenome assembly JAAGKN01 (sample SAMN11533720, study PRJNA540317) | gut metagenome | isolation source: fecal pellets from male and female animal of same cohort | host: Peromyscus leucopus | place: USA:CA | collected 2017 | reverse complement strand
CTACCCGCGCGGAGAAAAATTTTTAATTTCTGCATTCTCACGTTTCTCAACATGGGATACACTCGCTTTATTTGAAGAATTAGGAATAAAAACTTACACTCAGGATGATAACAGAATTTTCCCTGAAAGTAACAGTGCAAAAGAAGTTAGAGAAACTATATTAACAAAAATCCGCAAAGCAAAAATTATTAAAGAAGAAGTTCTTGAAATAGAAAAGAGTGAAAATGGATTCAAAGTTAACAATAAAGAGTTTACTCATGTAATTGTAGCAATCGGCGGGCATGCAGGATATGGTTTATTAAAAGATTTTGGGATAAATATTATTGAGCCAAAACCATCTCTTGTTGGACTAAATACAAAAGAAAACTTCAAAGATATAAGCGGAACAGTATGTTACGGAGTAAGCGGGTACAGGTTAACTGGCGATATTTTATTTACACACTTTGGGATATCAGGGCCATTAATCTACAAAATTTCTTCACTAAAAGCATTTGACTCATTCCCATACGAATTAGAATTTGATTTAGCACCACAATTAGAGGATTTACAATCAATCCTAAACATTTACCCCCATAAAGAAGTAAAGAATATTTTAAAAGAATATTTACCGCAAAAATTAATTAGCAAGATTCTTACAGGAATAGATGAAACAACAAAAGCCCATGCCGTAAACGGTAAACTTCGAGACTTGATACTTGAAAGAATTCACCATTTCAAAGTAACAGTTGTCGGAACAAATCGCGGTGACGAAACAGTAACCGCAGGCGGAGTGGATCTGAATGAGATAAACCCTAAAACAATGGAAGTTAAAGGGGTAAACGGACTTTATTGCATTGGAGAAGTTTTAAACATTGACGGATTCTGCGGTGGATTCAATCTACAAAATGCTTGGACAACTGCGTATGTCGCAGCTGAAAATATAAAGCAATAAAAAACTCCCTTTCGGGAGTTTTTCTATTAAATTTCTGAATCTTTTGCTAATTCTTGATAACCAGCTGCTTTATTTTTTGATACTAACACCGCAGTATTTATACTAAGTGGTGAACCGTTTTTATATACTCTATCCTTATAATCAGATTTGATATAATAAGTTTGAGAACCAGTATTTTTGATTTTTGTAATTTTATAACCTGTTTTATCATCAGTTTGTTCAAATGAATATGTCAAACCATAATCTGTAGTAATTGTACCATTGTTTACTTTATAAGAAATCTTAGCTGGTGCATCTAATTCTGCTTTTGTCATTTCTTTTACTGACTTACCGCCTGCTGCTACATTTGTTATTTGACCTCTAATATAGCCATCATCAACTGTAGCTTGTGCATTATGAGCAACCTTAGCATTTAAACCTGATTTTTCTATCAAATAAAGTGCTCTAATATTATTGTCCTCAGGGAATTTTGCATAATCTCCATCAATTAAACCAAGAGATTTTAGCCATTTTTTAGCATCATCAGATGTAATTTTATCTAGAGCAGCACCGTCCATTTCTTTTAATTTAGCTTCTGCTTCTGCTTTAGAAGTTGGTATATCTGATACTTCTGTGCCCGGTGTAGATTCAGTACCTGAAAGTTTCTTCAATCTGTCAATAGCATCTTGTGCAAACTTCTTATCTGTATCATCTTGTACACCATCCAAATTTTTGCCATCTGCATATGGTTGCAATTTTGCTACTAAAGCATCAATTTCAGTCTGAGTTGCAGTTCCAGCTTCAATTTTTGCATTAAGTGCATCGACTTCTTTTGATAAATCTTTTAATGGAAGATAATCCTTGTTTTCTTTAGTTACTGTATTTGTAGTAGTTGTTGTATTGTTGTTAGATGATGCAGCAGGAGTTCCGCCGAAGCCCCAGTTGCCGAATCCGCCCCAAGAAGGGAAACCGCCAAACATGTTGCCCATTCCGAAGCCGCCAAACATATTGCCGAAACCGCCGAACATGTTGCCGCATAAGCCGCCAAGGAAATTGCCGAAGCCCATTCCAAGACCCATGCCTAAGCCGCCCCAAAATCCGCCGCGTGAACCGCCACAGCAGTTATATGTATTATTGCTATTGTAATTAAAAATTAAAGTATCGCCGCCCAATGCACGGTTATAGCGTTTGAAAGAACTATCGCCGTAGAAGCAATGACATCCAAATGTATTTCTTACATAGCCCATAATTTTTACCTCATCTATTTACATCTTATGTATATATAAAGTATTTAAAAAATATGCGATTTCACACATGTTTTATTTCGTTACAAAAGTTTACATTTACAACTTTAGTTGTAGATTCATGTGAAAACTCAAATTATACCTAAAAATAGAAGCCTTTATTTATAAGTATTTCAGGCTCCTTACTCCTCCATGTAGAGGATTCTCCAACTAAAGTTGTAAAGTTCATTTTTTTTATTCCGTAATACATGAGGAAAGGTAAATAATTACAAATTTGAAAGGACATTTATTATGGGGTCAACTTCAACAATTACAATTAACACGAATTTGTCATCCCTAACTGCACAAAAATACCTTAGAGACGCAACAAAAGGTATGAACAGCGCAATGGAGAAGTTATCTACCGGCTTCAGGATTAACTCAGCAAAAGATGACGCGGCAGGGTACGCAGTGTACACCGGCATGGAAGCCAAAATTAACGGTTACGATATCATCGAAACCAATGCTCAAATGGGTTTAGATATGTTAACAACTCAGGAAGGTATTCTTGATATCATTAACCAATACTTACAAAGAATCAGAGACTTGACTATGCAAGCAGCAAACGGTACTTACGGTTCTGCATCTTTAGATGCTATCAAAACCGAAGTTGTTCAGAGAATGGACGAAATTAACCGTTTATGTGAAATCACAGATTTCAACGATGCATATCTTTTAGACGGTTCACGTACAGAAGATATCAACTTGCAAGTAGGTTTATATTCTAACAAAAGATGTGTAATCACTCTTGATTCATTCTTGTTCGCAAGTGCTAAATCTACCGTTATCATGGGATTCTCTTCCACAACTAACGGCGGTTACATCGATTTAACATCAAGCACTGATCCTGACAAGTATGAATACAGAGCAAGAGAACTTAACTCAGACGGTTCGCCTGTTTATGAAGCAGACGGAAAAACTATCAAATATAAAGAAGGTTCTTACCAATCTGCTCTTGCAGCAGCACTTGCCGAAAACGGAGTTGTAAAAGCTGCTGACGGTGACGCTGAAATCATTAAATCTAAAGATACAACCGAACCTAAAACAATCAGCATTGAAGACATGTGCGATGCTATCTACAGAAATGACAGTTCAGCTCGTGCATTCATCGACAATGTTGACTATGCGATTGACAACGTATCACTCAGATGTACTAAAATCGGTGCTTACATGAACAGACTTGATTCTGCAATCGAAGCTACCGATGTACAAAGAGAAAACTTAACAGAAGCAGTATCTACAATCAAGGATGCTGACGCTGCTACAGAATCTTCTAACTACATCAAGTACCAAATCTTGCAGCAAGCAACTGCTTCTCTGTTAGCTACTGCTAACCAGCAGCCGCAAATCGCATTAAACTTACTATAGGGGTAAATGATACCCTAAGATAAAAAACACCCTGATAACAAGGGTTTAGTTGAAATACAAAAAAATAATAGATGTCCTTTCAAGATGTCCGGTATTTTATAATGCCGGACATTCCTTTTTTTATAGGGCGCAGCAATAGCTGCGCCTCATAAATTTATTTTAAAGTCTTCACATATTCAATAATATCATTCGACTCATACATCTGGATATTTCTATCTTTATCAACCATAAACGGAACTTGTCTTTTTCCGCCCATTTGAATCAAAGCATTCTCAGATGCTTTATCCGAAATATCAATTTTATTATAAGGAATTCCGTTTTCATCCATATAAGACATTACTTTTTTGCAGTACGGACAAGTTTCCAAAATAAATAGATCAATCATAGTTCCTCCTTTTTATACATGTTATATTTATATATTAATTTTTATAATTAAACATGCGAACAATTTTTTTGTGCTAATATTATAGAAACAAGAGGGAATAAATATGTTATTCGAATTTTTACACTCCAAAATACATAGAGCAACTATTACCGATTCAAACTTAAACTATGTCGGTTCAATTACTATAGATGAAGAATTTCTTGAAAAAGCAAACATCAGAGAATGGGAAAAAGTAGAGATTCTTGATATTAATAACGGTGAAAGATTCCAAACTTATGCAATCAAAGGCAAACGCGGTTCAAAATGTTTCTGCGTAAACGGAGCTGCTGCTAGAAAAGTTCAGGCGGGAGATAAAATTATCATCGTTACTTATGCCCAAATGAATGAAGAAGAAATCAAAACCCACAAACCAACAATTCTTCAAGTGGGCGAAGGCAATGAAATTTTAAGTTATGGCAAATAATCCTTATAAACCCAAAAAGAATAAGAAAAAGTTTACCATTGATACAAAAAACATGGGTGTAAATATTGATAAGAATGAGTATTATGAAATCATTCTTTCAAATTCTGCACATCCTGAGAAATTTAATCCTAAGGGAGGATTCTAATTCCGCTGTTTGTACCATAGTTATTATTCATAACACGGTATCCCCTTCCGCCAAACGGAAAAGAAGAATATTGCATAATATTTGAATTAGTATATTGCGGTGCAAATCCTGTTGTATAAGCAGGCATTAAGTCCTGAGTAAGAATAGAAGGGGTTACGCCTGTAGCCTGTCCTGCAATATAATTCCCTAAAGCATTTTTGAAAGAATTTCTGTAACCGTTGTATTTTGGTCTGTTAAGAATAGCATTCTCAACCTGCTGATATCTTGTGTCCAAATCACCTGCCTGCGTTGCACCAAAAGCCAGATTTTCCAATCGTTCAAGCCTTTGCACAGCATTTTCTCTGGCGTAACTTCTATTTAAAGCATATCTTTCAAGCGCATTCAGCCCATTTGAATATTGTTGTGAATAATATCCCGCGTTATACGGATTATAATAATAATACGGTCTTGAAGTTTTTACGGTTTTGGCAGCAAAAACAGGCGCAGTATTAACAAGTAATAAAAAACAAACGAATAATCTTAATAACATTTTGAATCCCCTTTATAAATAATGTAAGGTGAAATCAAAAAATTATTATTCTTCAACAGGGTTATTTATTAAGGTAGGTTTCAAAACTCTTATCTTCAACTTTATAACCGCAGCCCTCATGGAGTTTACCCGGATAACCTATTTTTGAAGCAGGGTATTTTTTACACATTTTGAGGCGTTTATCGTAAACAGAACAAAGCCCGTCTTCTGTAACATATTTACATGCAAAAATAAGATTTCCATCTTCATCCTTGCCTCTTATATAAAATCTTTTATATGCAGGAAATAAAAACTGCATAATCTTGAAATCTGTAGTTGTATAAGTATCAAAACTATACATATATCTACAGCATTTCCCGCATTTTAAACATTCTCCCGTAATTTTATACTCCATTTTTTCGGGAACAAAATATGAAAGAAACTCATTTTTTAAAGTTGTCAAAAAACTTAACATATTGCGATAAAACACCCTTTTCAAATATTTATTTGGTAAAATAATGTAGGCTTAACTAATATGTTAACATAAAGAGGGATATATGAGAAAACAATATAACATACCAAAAACACATAAAAGACGTTCTTCAAATCGGGTAAAGTTTGAGAACCCTGTATTACAGATTATAGCATCAATAGCAGTTTTGGTAATCGGCGTTTTATTGGCAGGGATGATTGCATTGAAACTATACTTAATTTCACTTCCGCCAATCAAAAACCTAAATACACTCAAACCAAATATTGTTACAACTTTCTGCGCGAGTGACGGGGAAGTAATAAAAACCTTTGCAGCTTACACATTTTCTAATGTTGAACTTAAAGAAGTTCCAAAAGAACTTGTTCAAGCTCTTATCGCAACCGAGGATAAGAATTTCTACAAACACCCCGGATATGATTTATTAGGTCTTGGACGTTCCATGGTAGCAAACGTACTTGCAGGTCACGTTGTACAGGGTGCAAGTACACTGACTCAACAGCTTTCAAGAATACTATTTTTATCTAATGAAAAAACTTTTACACGTAAAATCAAAGAACTTCAAGTTGCTGCTCAAATAGAAAAAACTATTTCTAAAGACAAAATTTTAGAAATGTATTTGAATAATGTATATCTTGGATCAGGTGCCTATGGCGTAAAAGGCGCAGCAAGAATTTATTTCAATAAAAACCTGAATGAACTTACTTTGTCAGAAATGGCTTTAATTGCAGGGCTTCCGCAAGCACCATCGGTTTATTCGCCGTATCACAGCAAAGAACTGGCAAAACAAAGACGAAATCAGGTTCTTTTAAGAATGTATAAGATGAAATACATTGACAAAGAAACACTCGAAAAAGCAAAAGAAGAACCTATAAAGCTTTCTACAATGCCGCAATTATATGCAACAAACAAAGCTCCTTATTTTTGCGACTATGTTATGAAAGACTTACAAAAACTGGGATTTAGCGAAGAAGAAATCGTTAACGGCGGTTACAAAGTCGTAACAACCTTAAACTATCAGGCTCAAATAACAGCAAATGAATCTATATTAAACAACTTAAGAGCTTGGGGATTAACCAGTGACAAGAACCAAGCCGCTGTATTCTCATTCAGCCCTATAGATGGAAGAATTCTGGTTTATGTAGGCGGGAAAGACTATGGAAAGAGCCAATACGACCGTGTTACACAGTCTTTGAGGCCATCAGGTTCTGCCTTTAAACCGTTTATTTATACAGCTGCTCTTGAAAAAGGCTACTCTCCAAATGATATGATCGATGATTTGCCATATAAAATAGGTAACTGGGCACCTAAAAACGACAGTAACAAATACAGAGGCCCGATTCCGATGTATACAGCGTTAATGGTTTCATCAAACGTGTGTACTGCAAGGTTAATGGATGCTATCGGCGTAAGACCGGTAATACAGCTTGCAAGAGTTATGGGAATTACAACACCTATTCCTTACGACTATACGATTGCACTCGGTTCTCACAGCGTAAAATTGTTTGAAATGACCCGTGCATTTGGCGTTTTTGCAAACGGCGGATTCAAAGTTGAACCTTATGCTATTGAAAGAGTTGAGTCTTCAAGAGGAACAATTCTTTACGAAGCAAAAAAAGCAAAAACAAGTAAAGTTCTTAATATAAATACAGCCGCAACAATGACAGCTATTATGAAAACCGTTATTACAAACGGGACAGGACGTTCGGCAAATATCGGAAAACCTGCTGCCGGTAAAACAGGAACAACCGATAACAACAAAGATGCTTATTTCATAGGGTTTACACCTGATGTAGTAACAGGCGTCTGGGTCGGTAACGATGATAACTCACAAATGGGCGGTGTTTATGGAAGCACAGTTCCTGCTAAAATCTGGAAAGATATTATGCTTGTTGCAACTGCTCCTTACGGAAATTCTGATTTTGAATATCCTGAAATTATTCTTAATCCGTTCAAAGCTTCAAACATCTCAATAATTCCGCAAAACGAAGCTCAAAAAGCTTGGGAGGAAGAAGAGGCTAAAGCTAACGAAAAGGAACAGGAAGAAACATCAGCAGATACCAATGCAGTAAAACCGGATTCAGTTAATCCAAATGAAGTTATACAACAGATGACTCCGATTAAGAAAAAAGAAATGCCAAAAATTGAGATAAAAAAAGAAAGACAACCCGAACCTGCTGCTGAACAGTTTGCACCAATACCGCTAACAACAGCACCTGTAGGACAATAAAAGGAGATATAATGGAAAATATAAAACTTCTGTATGGAGAAAATTCATTCCAGAATGCAGGAATTGAACGAAACGATAAAACAATTGATTACGAAACAAGCGCTAATTTAACTTATACTAATATTTTATCACTTGTAAAAGGTCTAAATGTTATCAGTGAATTTTATGATGTTAAAGCCGCTTGTACAATCAAGGGCACAGCAATTTGCGCTGTTGCACTCGGACAGTCTTTAGCTGATGCCGTTCAGAAAGTTATGGATGCAAACCCTGTTGATTTTATGTCGTCAGTAATAGTTGTTTCTGATGAAGTTGATAGTGAAATTGCAAGATTCTTAAAAGAATCAAATATTATTGCAGCTCCAAAATTCACAAAAAATGCATTAGAAATTCTTGAAACACGTAATGTAACCTATGTAACTATTAACACTCCGCTGAAAGATTATAAAAACTATCTTTCTAATGAAATAAGAGTAACACCATTGGGTACATTAACTCAAACACCTAATATCAGCGATTTAGACAAAGATTTATTCAAAGTTGTTTCAACTACAAAACCAACTGTAGAACAGGTGGAAGATGCGGTATTTGCATGGAAAGTTGCAAAACACAATAATTCGCAGGCAATAGTTATTGCAAAAGATTTAAAAACAACAGCTATAGCACAAGGACTTCAAACAGCATCCGTAGAATTTGCTCTTGATTATTCATGTGATATGTCAAAAGACGCAATTTTGGCTTCCGATATGCCAATAACAGTGCACGATGTAAATGTTGCATCACAAGGCAGAATCGGATTAATAATTGTACCTTTTGCTGATAAAGAAGTTGTAGCACAAGCTGATAAATACAATATTGGCGTCATTACAACAGGATTTACAAATATTTTATATTAATTAACATATTTTCTAAAAACCTATTGACAAGATAGGTTTTTTAATGTATTATCAAGATATGGAAAATATATTGATTATTAAAACAATTGCAAACTTAGAAGCACAACTTAACAAAGGTATTGATTTATTGGAAATTGCCAAGACTTACTGCGAATACAATTGCGATAAATCTGATGAAATCTCCACACTATTCTCCATATTGGAACTCATCATTAAAGAACAAAAGAATACCGTGAAGAGTTTGGAATCTTTGATTGCAAGTTAAACAAATGCGGGCTCTTTACAAGCCCGCTGTTTAATTAAAAAGCTTTGTGCCATTCACTTCCGGTGTTCCAGCCAAAAGTGATTGCATGATATACTTAACCGGATTAACTCCAAATGCTAAATCTTTACGCAAAGTTGCAATATTCACAATGCTTCCTATTCTCTGACAATTTTCAACAGGAATATCATCTTTATAGATAAATTCAATAGCTTCTTTTCGCATTTTATACAGCGGAGTCTCTTTTGCCAAAGTTTCTCCGGTCAAATGTTCCCGAAGAGATGGAGTAAGATCCGACATTTTTTGTCCTGATTCTTCAAATCTGAATAATTTATTCATACTCCTAATTGAAAGCTTATCAGAATCCAGATTCGCAGTTGGGATTTTTAAAATAACTAAATCACCGGTTCCTTCTCTTGCAGAACTAAACCACTTTACAATATGCCTCAGGATTATACGTTGCAAATCCTCATATCCCCAATCTTTGTGCTTCCCCCAACATTTAAAGAAATTACATAAATCAAAAGCATAAACACCCTTTTCCACATTGAGTTTTGAACCACTCATTTTAATAAACCCGTCTCTCATAATAGATTCGTACTTGGCTTTAGTCGTCATGTGATAAATATATCTGGGTATTTTTCTACTACCTTCAAAACCGGTAGTATTAGATTGTAATTGAGATGTAATATTCATACTCAACTATTAAAAATGCTCAAGAAATAAAGTTGACTTGGTATTACAAAATTGTTACAAAAAAAGACTGTAATTGCTTACAGTCTTTTCAATTACTTATTAATAAATACCATCAACCTGTAGTAACACTTCCAAGCTGATTATATTTACCCCTAGTATCTATAGTGAGCAAACGCTTTGTTAGCTTCAGCCATTCTGTGGGTGTCTTCACGTTTTTTACATGCTGCACCGTTACCGTTAGAAGCATCGATTAATTCGCTTGTAAGTTTTTCAACGAATGATTTTCCGCCTCTGTTTTTAGCAGCTGCAATTAACCAAGAAGATGCTAAAGCGAAACCTCTGTCAGGTTTAACATCGATAGGCACTTGGTAAGTTGAACCACCGATACGTCTAGCTTTAACTTCCAACAATGGAGTTGCATTTGTAAGAGCTTTTTGGAAAATTTCCAAGCCCTTTTCATTTGTTCTTGTTTCGATATTAGTAATTGTTGAATAAAAGATTTTTTCAGCTAATGATTTTTTACCACGTCTCATAACACGGTTAATGAATTTAGATACATCAACGCTGTTGTAAATAGGGTCAGCTGAAGGAATTCTTCTTTCCGGTTTAGATCTTCTTGACATTATTTCTTACCTCCTTTAGCTCTTTTAGCACCATATTTAGAACGGCTTTGTGTTCTGTTAGCAACACCAGCTGTATCTAAAGTACCTCTAATGATGTGGTATCTAACACCTGGTAAGTCTTTTACTCTACCACCTCTTATAAGAACAACACTGTGTTCTTGTAAGTTGTGTCCTACACCAGGGATATAAGATGTTACTTCATATCCGTTTGAAAGTTTAACTCTGGCAACTTTTCTTAAAGCTGAGTTAGGTTTTTTAGGGGTTGTAGTGTAAACCCTTGTACAAACACCGCGTCTTTGAGGACATTCCATAAGAGCCGGTGATTTGGTTTTGTCTGTTAGCTTTTTACGTTCTGAACGTACAAGCTGGTTAATTGTAGGCATAACTTTTCTCCTTTTACCTTTTACTACTTTTGAGATAAACACTTTCCACCTGTAGTCTCAATACAAGCTGGAGTTATTTACCCCCTTGACCAGCCTCTGTAAAGAGGTTACGTCAACCCTCTAACCGTCAAATCCGGCAGAAATTTCGACTAGAGTACCTTAATCGTAAGACGAACATGCTTCTATGTCAATAAATACGGGAAATTATTTGTAACATTCCGCAACTATTGCCAAAACGTACCTCGATGTAGTATAATAATCAAGACAAAATCACAATCGACACAAAGAAGGAGAATAAAATGTCAAGAATTGAAAGTTTTAAAAGAGCTTTAAGCGAAAAAAGAGCTGTTAAAATTATCGCAGGTATCGATAACTTTGATGCTGAAAGCGTTAAAAAAGTAGTTATGGCAGCTGATAAAGCAAGCGCAAGTGCAGTTGATATCTGTGCTAACCCTGATATTATTTCAATGGTTAGATCAATGACTGATATGCCGATTTTCGTATCATCAGTTGTTCCTGAAGAATTAGTTCACGCTGTTGCACTTGGTGCTGACGCAATCGAACTTGGTAACTTCGATGCTCTTTACAAAAAAGGTATCAGCTTCAACGCTTCTCAAGTTCTTAACCTTGCAAAAAGAACAATTGAAATGCTTGAAGGCGAAGATGTATTCTTCTCAGTAACTATCCCTGGCGAACTTGAAATCGGAGAACAAATTTCTCTAGCTCGTGAACTTGAATCAATGGGTATCGATCTAATCCAAACAGAAGGTCATTTCTCTAACGAAAACCCTTCAAACGGTGCAAGAGGTCTTGTTGAAAGAGCTGAATTAACTCTTTCTAACACAATTGAACTTTCAAGAAATATTGAATTACCTATCATGACAGCTACAGGCATCAACCCTACAACTGCTTCTTTAGCATTTGCATCAGGTGCTTCAGCTATCGGATGCGGTTCTTGCGTTAACAAACTTGATTCAGAAATCTCTATGATTGCTGTTTCTAAAAACCTTGTTGAAATCGCTGAAAAGAACGCTCAATACGTTGTTGAATTAGTTTAATTCGATAAAAGCATTAAAAAAAGGCGGAATGCAATGCATTCCGCCTTTTTTATACCAATTTATTTTTTAATTATCATAAATGATTTCAAAGCTCTTCCGGTATCACCTGATTCTTGAGTAGAAACTACATGCATCTTTTTGTAATCAAAAGAAGTTGAGCTTCCGCCATCAAATGCCATCGCACTATCCAATCCATAGCTTGCGCACAAGTCGCGAGCTTCATAAATTGTCATTGGATGTTCATTAGTTACAATAAAAATATGAACTTCCTGCTCCCCTTTTGGAAGAGATTTTATCCCGATTAGAGTTCTTGGAGTTTTATGCAATACACTTGCAGATTCCCTTATAATATTACCTTCTTTATCTTTGACGATAAAAAATTCTTCTTCCAATCTCAAAGTAGGTAACAGTAAAGGTCCGCCCTGTGCTGATTCCTTAATTGAACACATAAAATCAACTTTTGCATTATGAGAAGCAATTTCATATTTTAGCCTGCTGTCACAATCCAAAATTCTGAACTCAGTTCTATTTAAAATTGTTCTAAGATTCTGTCTTAAAACAGGGTTTAAATTAATATTTTCATTAAACAAAGGATCTTCAATCGTTTGATAGTCATTTATTATATAAGAAATTGTCTTCTGGTTTTTAGGATCAAAAAAACCTGTATTAATTGTTAACAAAGAACCTCCAGTATTATGAGCTTCTCTGTTAGTAATTAGATTTGGAGAAGAAACAAACTGAATCTTCTTCTTGATTTTATCTCCGCTCAGAATAACGTGATAAATACCGTCATCATAACTAACATCTATAGGAGCTGCATACGCAGTTCCCATAAAAAATAATAAACCTAAAACTGTCAATAATTTTTTCATATTATAAATCCCTCGATTTGTAAAACGCTATAATTGCACCTAAAAACGCCAAAGGCGGGAACGAAGCCGTAATAAACGGGTGCAGGACTCCTTTTTCCGCAAGCAAGTCGAAGAAAGGAAGTGTTATATAATAAACAAATATACATCCAATCGCAATAGTAAAACCAATTAATCTCTGTTCTCTTGGTTTTGAGAATCCGAGCAGACAACCCATAATTGCCAATAATACACATACAAACGGATGGAAAAATCTTTGCAAATATTTATTTAACATCAAACGGTAGTCTTCATCCAAACGTTCCTGTTTCAAAAGCTTCACATAACGACTTAAATCTTTATTATTAATATCTCTATCTCGTTTAGTAGAATTTATCATAATAGTATAAGCGTTTATCGCAGCTTTCCCCTCTAAGATATTCACAGAATCTATTTGTTTGATTTCTTTAAAAATACCTTCTTCATCAATAATATAAGATTTTATATCGGATAAATTCCAACAAGGGATACCGTCTTTGGTTTTTCCCATCTTGCCATGCTCAGCAACCATAATATTTTCCAGCCCGTGCAAATCATCAAATACCTGTTGAGAAAAATCAAGTACTATAACATCAGACATCTCGCCGTTTAAGAATTTAGAAACAATAACTGCTGTTGTCGGATGATCTTTATCGTCTTTCTGGGTATAAATGTATTGCGTTAACATTCTACCGCCTTTAATTTCCTGCAATTTTTGACAGGAATACGGAATCCATTTGTCATAAGTTACAAAACATAAATAAGTTACAATAAAACTCAAAACCAGAAGCGGGCGCAATATTCTTGAAAAAGACATTCCGACGGCTCTAAATATGGTAAGCTCCGAATCTTTACTCAATTTATCAAAAGTAAAAAGGGAACCAAGTAAAAGCCCTACAGGAAAAGCTTTTCCCATAATTTTCGGAAGTTCGTAAAACAATATTAAGGCTCCGGTTTGCGCTGATATATCATGCGAAAGAACTTTTTTAATAGTATTCAAAAGCATCTCAGGAGCAATCCATACAATTGTAAACAACAAAATTGCAACAATAGTAGTTGAAAGCACCTGCATAAAGATATATTTGTCATATACGGTAATTAGTTTTTTCATATTAGAGTTTGAAGTCCTTTCCTAAATAGAACTCTTTAGCAACAGGGTCATTTGCAACATCGGTACTTTTACCCTGAATCTTAATTTTACCGTCAAAAATTACATAAGCTCTGTCAGTAATTGACAATGTTGCTTTAGGATTGTGGTCTGTAATCAACACACCCAAACCTTTGTCTTCAGAAATCTTTCTGATATTGTCTTTAATCTCTCCGATAGCAATCGGGTCAATCCCTGCAAACGGTTCATCAAGAAGCATAAAATCAGGACTTGCGGCAAGCGCTCTTGCGATTTCAACACGACGTCTTTCCCCGCCGGATAAAGAAATCGCAGGATATTTTCTTAATCTTTCAACTCCAAATTCGTTAAGTAATTCTTCAAGCTTAGCTCTCTTCTCGTTAACAGTTAACTTTTCGTTCATTTCAAGAACAAGTTGAATATTTTCTTCTACAGTAAGCTTTCTAAAAATCGAGTTTTCCTGAGGCAGATAACCGATACCGGCTTTTGCACGAAGGTTCATCGGCCAGGTTGTAATTTCCTGTCCGTCAATATATACGTGCCCAGAATTTGGCTTAACAAGTCCCACAATCATATAAAATGTAGTAGTTTTTCCGGCACCGTTTGGTCCAAGCAAACAAACAACTTCGCCTTTATCCATATAAAACGAGTTATCGTTTACAACATATCTGTCACCGTATATCTTAACGAGATTCTTAGCTTCTATCCTCATAAATACTCCCCTTTTCCCGCGCCCCCTCTCCTTTGGAGAGGATAGAATTTCAACTTGAGCAACTGCGAAAGTTAGAAATTCTTGGTGAGGGTTAATCGTTATCAAGTAACATGATACAACAAATACAAACTTAACAATTGTAAAGTTTTATTAAGAATAAGGCAATTTAGAATAATAGAAATACTTTATATAAGTGTAAGGTTAAAAAGGTTTATTTAATTTAAAGGTTGGAGGTCGCTATGACTTTAGGTCTTGGCATATCAGGAATAGGTTATCCGTCAATGGGACTCGGCACTCTGGGCTTAGGCGCCGGAAGCAGCTACGGTTCATACGACAGTTACATGCCGTCTATGATGGGCATGAACCCGATGCTTGGAATGGGAAGCGGCTACGGAATGAACAGCATGATGGGTATGGGTGGAATGATGGGTATGTACAACCCGCTCTACTACACTCAAATGCAAGGTGCAGCCGAGCAGATTCAGGCTCAGCATGCAGGCGATATGCATACGACTTTAACTAATAACGAAGTAAGAGCTAACAGAGAAACTGACTCGGCTCTTGTTCAAAAAATATTAACAAACGGTGATGTTCAACAAGGAATCCAAAACTTATACGATAAAGTAAAAGAAGGCGATCAGGACGGTATTTGTGCGGAGTTTGATAAGTTAAAGAATTATATTTATAATACATATCAGGATGAACTCAAGGCAAGAGGTTCAAAAACAAATCCGGCAACAGCAGCAACAGAGATTATTGAAAAAATCTACGGGAATATAATTTCTGCACAGACAGGTCAGGTTTCTGATTTAAGAAGTGACATTCAAAGATATGGTGACGGTTCAACAATGAACGGTTTTATGAAAGGTTTCAGACAAGGAAATCACACCAGATACGTTGACCAGACATTGAGCCATTGTTTCGGATTAGAAATCGACCAAAAGGCATCAAAAGATAACAGAAAACAAGTTGCAAGCTATGTCGGCAGAGGCGCAAGCGTACTTGAAAAAGGAGCTTACGGTGTTGCAGGCGGTGCAGCTCTTTATACAATCGGTTATGGTGTAACAAAAGGTTTAGCATCTTTGTTCGGAAAATCAAGCAGCATAAAATTCAGCAGCAAGTATATGGGCAAAGCCGCAGTTATTGGCGCAGTGCTCGGTGCAGCAGCAGATATCTGGTGGCAGTGTTCAGGCTCAAGAGAGAACGCAGCATCATAAAAAGTAACCTTAATCCTTTTAACCATAAGAAAAAAGACGGATTTTTCAAATCCGTCTTTTTACATTATATTTACCCCATATATTTACCCCCTTGACAACCCGTATTGATATAATATTATATAAAAGTACCCGATGGGACGTCGCCAAGTGGTAAGGCAGCTGGTTTTGGTCCAGCCATCTCGGAGGTTCGAATCCTTCCGTCCCAGCCAATTAAGAGCCGTAAGGCTCTTTTTTTGTTGCCTGAATTGTTGTGCAAGTATACCCAAGCAAAGAAACCTACGCGCTTGCAGATTTTTGCAAGAATGGAACAGTATAGAGCACGCTTTTATTGCTTTATGCTCGTTTTTAACTTAACATATACTTGTTGCGTAGTTTTGAGGGAATTGAAATATGAACAAAATTCTTAAGTGTATTATCTTTCTGAGCTGCATAATTGGTTTACTCTCAATGAAATGTTTTGCAGCTAAAATAAATGACTATGGGTTATACTTTGGGAGCCAGGAACATTTTATCGGATATATTGACTATAACTTTTTTAGAAATCTTTCAACTTGTACTCCATATACAACACCTATAGTTATTAACGCACCATTGCTAGTTCCCAATGGTTATTATAAATCGCAAATTATTGGATTACAGGAAAATAAATGTGTAGTAAAGAGTTTTTCTAAAGATTCCAGCTGGAAATTAATAAGCGAATATCAAATACCAATGACTTATGCGAAAGAGTTATCAATAATTTTAATGCGTGAAATAAAAAATCCCGATTTACGTTTAAAACATCTGAAAGAATATTGCACTTCTGAACGAAACAAACAAACAACACAAGCATGTAATTATCTTCAAACAGGGATTGATAAAGATGATTTTTTCTTGCATATAAATTTGGATTTAACAAAATATAAAACCTATCCAAATTGGAGGAAGCAAATACCTAAATCTGGCAGAACAATGTATAATTACTAAGCTGCGATTTTTGTGCAAATACAAGTTAACGTAATATTTTATTTCTTAAAATTTTTACTGATAAAAATAACAAATGAAAATGTTCTAAAAAATAGATATGATAGAGTTTTTTTATCTTTGATTTCTTTTTTATCTACTTCAAAATGTCTAATTTGATATTCATTTCCAATTTTTGTTAATGTTCTAAATTCTTCATCAATATATACCTTATCTAAATTACCGTCGCAAATAGAACAAATCGCTGATACACCTTTTTTCTTATCTTTATTTAATATAGTTTTTGCTCTTTCAAATGCATCCCAAATCTTTTCAACAGCTGTCTGTAAATCGTTATTTAAATACAAAATTCTTGCGTCTTTGATTAGTTTTGTAAGTTTATCATCTATATTTAATATTTCTTGATTGAGGATAAATTCATTATTATTTGTATTATCTTTTAAATGTTTTTCATATTTATTAGCTCTTGTCATTCCTTTGCGCTTTAAAGTATAATCATTCAAACAATATTTTTTAAGATATTCATTAGTAACGCAATAATTAAGGATTTCAATCAATTCATCTTCTGTAAAATCACAAATTTGTTTTAATTTTTTTATATCATCACTATCTGGGATTAACTCCGGCTTATTCTTAGAGTCTGCTAAGTAAGCAAAGTAATCTAAATGTTCAAACCTAACTTTAAACCAATAGTCATTTACATATTTACTCTCAATACATGTTCCTTTTGCTTCCATTGCCTTTTTGATATAGAGCAATAGATTATTTATTAAATATTCTTTTCTATGCTTGTCCATAATAATATCTTATAATGCTTTACTATTTAATACCTATTTTCAAACATGCATCTTTTTCTTTTTCAAAGAAATCATAAGCACGAATAATATCTTTAAAATCAAAACTGTGCGTAATTAAAAAGTCCGTATTCATTTTACCTTCTGATATAAAATCCAGAAGTTTTTTGCAATGAACCGCATCCACGCCACCGGTTTTGAATATTAAATTTTTACCATACATATCAGGAAGCGGTAAAACTTGATTATTTTCATACATCGCAACCAGTGCAACAACAGAATTAGGACGAGCAATTTTCCATGCCAGCTCAAATGTATTTTCTCCGCCTGCCGCTTCAATTACCCCGTCTGCACCGCGATTATCAGTCAAATTCATAATTTCCTGTTCTATATCACATTCCATAGGATTAAACACATAATCGGCAAGCTTCTGCTCTCTGGCAATATTAAGTCTAGATGAATTAATATCAATTGCAATAATTTTCTTTGCTCCCAGCACTTTCGCCGACATCATAGCACAGAGCCCAACAGGACCTGCGCCGATTACCGCAACTGTTTCAGCTTCTCCCAACATTTCTGCGCCGAAATAACCGCTCGATAAAATATCTCCAACAAACAATGCGTTTTCATAACTCAAACTGTCGGGAATTTTTGTTAATCCCGTATCCGCAAACGGAACTCTCACGTATTCAGCCTGACATCCGTCAATTTTACAGCCGAGCTCCCAGCCGCCATGCTCACAATTATTAATAAAACCTCTTTTGCAAAAATAACATTCTCCGCAGAAAGTTTCACAATTTGCACTGACTCTGTCACCTACTCTTAAATTTTTCACTTCGCTTCCAAGTTCTACAATTTCACCGACAAATTCATGTCCAAGAGTAACTCCTTCTTTTGCAAAAGGCACAAAGCCGTGTTTAATATGCAAATCACTGGTACAAATGCTTGATAATGTCACTTTGACAATAGCATCTCTTGAATTCAGTATTTGCGGATAAGGTTTTTCAACCAATTCAATATTATTATTTTTATAAATAAGAGCTTTCATAAATCCATTATATTATAAAGTTATTTCTTGACTCAAAGCCTTGTTATTTGTACACTTATATTACTTATATATGTGTGAGGAGGAATATTAATGGAAGAGCTTAAGAAATTTAACACAGCAAAATTAATCAGTTTTGCAATAGGATTTTTCGGATTACAGTTTGCATGGCAAATGAGGATTATTTTGTCGGGACCTGTTACCGAAAGCTTAGGCGCATCTCCGTTTTTATTCGGTTTAATCTGGTTAGCAGGACCGTTCACAGGTATGGTTGTTCAACCTGTTATCGGTGCTTTGAGTGACAAAACAACTTCTCCATTCGGAAGAAGAAGACCTTATCTTTTAGGCGGCGCATTGTTATCAGCACTCGCTTTATGGGCACTGCCTAATTCAGAAGCAATTACAAACTTTATCTCTTCATCTTTACATATCAAATTCCCTGCTCTTGCAGCTTTAGCATTTGCAGCAATTATGATTTGGATTCTTGATGCTTGTGTAAACATTGCCCAAGGACCTTACAGAGCACTTGTTCCTGATGTTGTACCGCAAGAACAGCACTCAATCGCTAACTCATACATCAGCCTTGCTATCGGTTTAGGTTCGGTGGTTGCAGCAGCAACTGCTCCATTCCTAAAATGGGCATTCAATTATCAAATGTCTGTCAACGCTCAATTTATTATGGCAGCTTTAGCATTTACACTAGGTATGATTTGGACTTGTATGGCTATTAAAGAACACCGATATGAGCCAAAAGAAGATGATAAAACAGAAAAATTCGATTTTGTTAAATCATTAAAAGAATTCTTTGCACTTTCTCCTGAAGTAGGTAAAATCTGCTGGATGCAATTCTTCACCTGGATTGGAAACATGTGTATGATGATTTATTTCACACAATATGCAATCCACACGGTTTATGGCGTACCTGATTTGTCAGGAGTGAATGAAGCAGTTAAAGCTTCTTTTGAAGGCGCTGTACTTGCAGGAACAAACTTCTCTTCAATTTGTTTTGCAATATTCAACCTTGTTTGTTTCTTAGTTGCAATTCCTATCGGAGTTCTTTCGGTAAAATTCGGAAACAAAAAAGTTCATATTATATCAATGATTTCAATGGCACTTGCATTCTTAGGAATGGCATTTACAAAAGACCACACAACAGTTGCAGTGTTAATGGGACTTTCAGGTATCGGCTGGGCAAGTATTTGTGCATTACCTTTTGCAATGCTTTCTCAATACATTAAACCCGGAACAGAAGGCTCTGTAATGGGTATATTTAATATCTTTATTGCAGGTCCTCAGGTATTTGTTTGTACATTAGTTTCATGGATTATTAACAAATGCGTATTCTCTGTAGGTGCAGGCGTAAATTACCATTGGGAATACACATTCTTAATCGGAGCATTCTGTCTTGCAGCAGCATCACTGATTGCATCAAGAGTTAAGGAGATTCGCGCATAAATGTCTAAACGTATTCTTCTTATTTACCCGCCTTCTCCGGTTTTAAACAGAGAAGATCGTTGTCAGCAGCCTACAAAGGAGTTGTTGGTTATACCTCCGCTTCCGCCGACTGATTTAATGTATCTGGCTGCAATTGCGGAACAAGTCGGATTTGAAGCTAAAATAAAAGACTACAGTCTTGGCGGAGACTTTATCCAAGATGTCCAGGATTTTGCTCCTGATTATATTTTAGCAAATGTTGCAACTCCGACATTCAAATCAGATATGGAAGCATTGGCAGAAGCTAAAAATGTACTTCCGTCTGCAAAAATAATTGTAAAAGGTGCAACGTTCTTAACATACAATATAAATGTCATCTATGAAAATCCATTCATAGATTATGTAATAATGGGTGAACCTGAGCTGACCCTAAAAGAAATTCTTGAAGGTGTTCCAAACAAAGATATTTTAGGCATTTGCTACAGCGAAAACAATCAGGGTGCCAAAAATGAGCTCAGACCATTCAACGAAGACTTAGACAGCTTACCATTCCCAGCAAGACATCTTGTAGATAACTCTATATATACACGTCCCGATAACGGAAAAGTTCAGGGTGTAATCAAAGTTTCACGCGGCTGTCCTTATCATTGTTTCTTCTGCCTTGCAACTCCTGTTTCAGGAGCTAAAGTCAGAATGCGCAGTGCTGAAAATATTATTGCTGAAATCAAAGAGTGTGTTGAAAAATACAACATTAAGAACTTTGTATTCTGGTCAGATATTTTTAACATAAACAGAGATTGGACAATTGATTTATGCAAAAAGATTATTGATAGCGGTCTTAAAATCACTTGGTCTGCAAATACGAGAGCAAATACAATGGATGATGAGATGGCATCTTATATGTATAAAGCAGGCTGCCGATTAGCAAGTATTGGTGTAGAAAGCGGATCTCAAGAGGTTCTGAATAATATCGGAAAGAAAATTACACTTGATGATATCAGAAACACCGTAAAAATTTTAAAGAAAAATAAAATCAAGATTTATAACTATTTTGTAATCGGATTACCTTGGGAAACCGAAAAAACAGTTGAAGAAACAATTAAATTTGCGATTGAATTAGACAGTAATTTTATTAGTTTCTACACAGCAGCTCCGCTTCCGGGAACAAGATTTTTTGCTTACGCAATGATGAACAAACTCGTTGACAGTAATCTTGATTTCGACAGTGCATATTATGTTCCGACAGTGCGTTCTCACGAGTTATCAAAAGAAAGAATTTTTGAGCTTCATAAACAAGCTGTAAGAAGATTCTATTTAAGACCAAAATTTATTCTAAAAACATTATTGGGATTGAGAAGTTTTGTTGAGTTTAAGAATTATTTCAAAGCAGGAATATCACTCTTAATGAAGAAATAAAAAAACGAGGCTTTCGCCTCGTTTTTTTTAAGTTATTTTGCTAACTTTTTAATAGCTAAAACAAGTCTTGATTTCTTTCTTGCAGCTGTATTTTTGTGCAAAATACCTTTTGAAACAGCTTTGTCACAAAGTTGGTAAACTTTTGAGATAGATGCGTTCAAAGCTTCTTTATCTTCTGCTGTAGCTAAAGCTAATGCTTTTTTAACTGCAGTTTTGATAGAAGTTTTGAAAGCTACGTTTCTTTGTCTGTTAGCTTCTGCAATAAGAACTCTTTTTTTTGCTGACTTAATATTTGCCATTTTTCTTTTCCTTTCACTTACGGCTTGTAATAAAGGCAATGACCTCTTTATTACTTACCTTCCACTTTGAGCTTGTAATAAAACGCTAAGCCCTTCATTACGCACCCTTCACTCTGAGGATAGTGAGTAATTTTATTCTAAACAGAACATGTTTTTTTGTAAAGTTTTTATGTTACATTATTAATAAAGGAGTTAAGGGAATGTATACATTAGTCTATTCAATAAATAACGAAAAATCACCGGAAACAGTTTATGTAAACCTTACAAATGCTTGCACAAACTCTTGTGTATTCTGTCTTCGCGAACAAAAAGACGACGTTTGCGGCGCTGAAATGTGGCACGATGATAAGTTTACTATAGAAGATGTTATAGAACAGTTCAAAGCTTATACTCCAACTCCCAAACAGGTTGTATTTTGCGGTTACGGCGAACCGTTCCTTAAAAAAGATATGATGAAGGAGTTTGCTCAATATTTGAGAAAAAACCATCCTGAAATCAAAATCAGAGTTAACACTAACGGGCACGCCAACGCAATCTATAAAACAAATGTAGCGGAAGAGTTCAAAGACTTGCTTGATGAAGCGTCAATAAGCCTTAACTCTGACAACTCTGAACAATATAACGAAATATGCCAGCCTAAAATAGAAAATGCTTTTGAAGAAGTAAAAAACTTTATCCAAGCATGCAACAATGCAGGGATAAAAACTTACGCAAGCATAGTAACAGGATTTGACGAACGCGAAATTAACGTAGAAAATTGTGAAAAAATCGCAAAATCTTTAGGGGCAGAATTTAGAAACAGGGAATTTATTACAAATGGATATTAGAATAATACTTGCTTCAGGTTCTCCACGCAGAAAACAAATTATGACCGAGCTCGGCATTGATTTTGAAGTTATCCCGTCAAACTATGACGAAAAACTTGAAACAGATACATTTTCATACGACCTCATTGAAGACCTTGCGACTCAAAAATGTCTTGATGTTGTAAGACGTGTCGGACACAATGAAATCGTAATCGGTGCTGATACAGTGGTTGTTCTGCATAACAAAATCTTAGGCAAGCCTCACTCTAAAGAAGAGGCGTTCAAAATGCTAAGAGAACTTTCAGGACAAACTCACAGCGTAGTTACATCTATTTGTGGAATTAACACACACACTAACCGTGCAGCTCTATTATCAACTACAAGCTACGTAAGATTTAATGAACTAACAGACGAACAAATACATTATTATATAGATGAATTCAACCCCCTTGATAAAGCAGGCAGTTACGGAATACAAGAACTTCCCCCACACTTTTTAGACAAGTATGAGGGAAGCTTTGAAAATATTGTAGGACTCGCACCCGAATCCGTTATTGCCGTTCTTGAACAACTAGGCGCGCAAATCAACTGATTTTTGTTTTTTATGTTTATTATGATAATACCAACCTGCTGCTCCTAATGCTAAAATTACACCTGCAAATAAAAGCCATTTGCTTTTCTTTCCATCCTGTAAAGGAGGCTCAGGAGGTTTTGGTTTTGGCGGTTTGACTTCCGGCTCTTCTTCTATTTTAGATTTAAGCTTAAATATTTCTGCCGCATTAGAATAAAAAATCTTATCGATTATATTTTCAGCATCTTGCGGAAATTCACGTCTTATCATATTTTTTATATTAACAACCATATCTTCATAAGCTTGTTTGGGCGGAATGCCATTTTCCCCGCCTTCTGAGAATCTGCCTAACGGAGCATCTGTTCCAAAAAATATTCTATCCAAAGCATCCTCAGCTTTTAATTGCTCAATAATTCGTTTTAAGTTCGGCTTCATTGGATCATTACAATCAACCCAAGATATATCAGCATAGAGATTGGCATCTTTTCTTTTTATGGAATCAATGATACATTTGGTTGTAAAATCAATGTTTGCTTCGCCATCACCACCCCAATGCGCCATCACTACAGGAACATCCTTATATTTACGCGCCAAATCATATATTTTTGCCGGACTTGAAAATTCAGATGCTTTACCAACTCCACCTCCGGAATAATCAACATCAAATGTTCTTGCAGAATGGAATAAACAAGGTAAGTTCCGCTCAGAAGCTATTTTCATATACTCATAGTATCTGGAATCATTTGCTGGAATTTCTAATTGTTCAGGATGAAATTTAAACCCGACAAATCTATCAGGATTTTCTTCCAACAGTTTTTTTATATTATCAGGATTTCCATACCCCGGCTGGCAGGTAGCCAAAGGGGCTAGTACGGGATTTTTATCTGCAAGTTCCAACAAATGTTTATTCCCTGCAATTTCATCTGATAAAAATTCTATTTGCTCAACCCCTTCTCGATGAACCATGCAATCAAGATTAGATGCAATGACTCTTTCAATAGTATCACCATTGCCTAAAGAAGATTTAGTAAAAGTATCCAAATCCTTAGTATAATCACGTTGTTTACCATTTTCTGACCATTTACCAACATGAACATGTGAATCAATGATTTTTCCGTAAAAATTAAAACTGCTAATTTGGTTTAATCTCACTATACAAATCTCCTATATATTGTATCGATTCATAACGTCGCATTAATACAGCAATCGCTCCGGCATTACAATTCAGAATATCCCTTGAGGCTGCCTCACAAACTTTTGCAGGGTACTCTTCATTTTTCAATCTGCATAGTTCTGCTAACTTTTTATACATAAGCGACAGTTTAAAAATAACAAGATTTGGTTCTTCTATAGAAGCTCTTGAAGTCGAATACTTTTTCATCCAAGATAAAAGAGCAACCGGATTCTTGTAATTTTCATAAGCTGAGTTATAATCATATTGATATTGCGACCGCATTTGATATTTAATACCCTGCCCAAAACGATTTATGAGAACCCTTGATAATACATCAATAGCAAAATTCAAACAGCCTTCTGCTTTTTCATACTCCCCTCTTTCAAAATAAATTGTTGAAAGTAATTCAGCCGGTTCTGACAATTTTGGAGATATGTTCTTAGGCGACAACGTTTGTTTAATTATATTATTTGCATCAGAAAAATGTAATGCTGCATAATGTAAACGCATTTTTTTTGCTCTATCATCTTTTTCAAGCGGTAATTGCTCTATATTGTACCGCCCCAAATCAATGCTATGATGCAAACGTCTGTCACTATCCGAAACACTGCTTTCACGTCCTATATCTCCGGCAATTGCATTCATTAACGAATAACAGCTGCCCCAAATTGACATTACACTAGGTCTGCCATCCCCTTCGCAATCGCATTTTTTAAAAATAATTTTTCCATTAATATTTTCATCAAAAAATAATGATAAATCCTTATTAACATATTTACCTTGTAATTCAAGTTTATTTTTTTCTATTTGCCAGGAATAAAATACGTCATTTATCATATATAATTTATCCGGAACTTCATCTAATGATTCACCATTCCTTAATCTGTCAAGGAATAAAAGAGTCTCTTCTTCTGTTGCAAGAACTTCCGCTTTATCTTTCCCAACAAACTTTACAAGATTTGCAACATCTGCATTATGAGGAAATTCTTCATAAGGATAGTCATTTGAATCACCATGATAACTGTAGCCGATAAGCGAATCTCCATTTCTCAATGGTGACAAATTATATACTCCTCTTGCAAAATTTGTAATACAAGAATCATACGCTGAATAAATATAATCTGTCACCCAGTCTCTCGATTTTAGTCCAACAACTTTTGCATCAGATAAAGATAATAAATTAAAATTATACCAGTTTTTATCCCTAATCTCATTTACCATATTAACAATAACATTGTCTTTATCATCTCCTGTTGCTACATAATTATATAACTCAGGCTTCAAGCCACGTTCAGCCGCCATCCATTTAACAGTTAAATCATTAGGGTGTCCTGAAGGTACATATACATGCGAACATTTGTCGACTAATTTATTTATTTCTCTTATAACCCCGTAAGCATATTCAATACCTTGCCCGCAGGGATCCATAGCAGAAATAATTTCAGATAATTTTTGCGGATTATCATATATAATCTTTAAAAAAATAAGCAGCTTTGCTTTATTTGCTTTAAGATTTTCAGGTGTAAAAATACTGTTATCACCAATTATTTTGTTATACTGATCCTGAATATTTAAAAGCGGTACATTAGCAAGAATCGGTATCGCAATATAATCAGCACTATTATTTGTAATTTTCTCATTCAATAATTTTAATTGTTCTTCCGCACTTTTAAGCTGTTTAGTGCCTCTATATTTTTTATTTTCTACAACATCATGCATTGATATTTCTACATCATTTCTAACAGACCTTAAAAAATGTTTCATATTATCTGCATGAGTACCGCCGTCAACAATATGCACTAATTTCCCTAAAAATGAAATTGTTTTAGGATAATTCTTAGAATTTTCTAAAGGCATATAATATCCGACTTTCACATCTGAATAATCCTCAGTGGCAAATTCTTCTTCTTTTTGCACTGAATTGACATTATAATACTTATATTGCTTAGGAGTTTGGGTTGATAAAATTGGGAATATTTTCATATATACTTTCTATACATATCTATTTATATAGATTTAATATAACAAAAAAGAAAAATGCTACAAATATTCGTAGCATTTTTCTTAACAATTGTTTATATTAATTTAACCTTCATTTGCCGGTAATCCTAAAGAAATACGTTTGTCCTTAGGATTGAACTTGATGATAGAAGTGTTAATTTTATCACCTGCTTTAAGAATAGAACCTGTTCTGTTCTGGTATTCCGCAAGTTCTGATTGAGGAAGCAAAGCTTCTACTCCAGGAAGAACTTCTACAAAAGCACCAAAGCCTTTGATTCTTGTAATAATACCTTCTTTAACATCGCCTTCTTTTAACTCTTCTTCTGCTTTAATCCACGGATCAGGCTCAGTATTTTTCAAACTCAAACTGATTCTTTGTTTGTCATGGTCAACATCAATAATCTCAACATTGATTTCCTGACCAACTTTTAATAAATCAGTCGGATGTTCAACCCATTTCCAAGAAATTTGAGAAAGCGGCAATAAACAATCTACACCGCCGATGTTAACAAATGCACCAAAATCAGTAATACGAACAACTTCACCCTTAACAATTTGACCAACTTCGATTTGAGCAAATACGTTTTTGCGGGTTTCTGCCATATTAGTTTCATAAACTTTTCTGTTAGATAAAATCAAGTTGTTTTGAGCTTTATCAAGAGTCAAAATTTTAACATCAATCTTATCGCCTGCATTACAAATAGTTTCTCTTGCACAAAGCTGACCTTGAGGAATAAAACCTTGAACGCCTGAAACATCAACAATCAAGCCACCCTTAACAGTCTGAGTGATAACAACAGAGATTGTTTCATCAGCATCTTTAACTTTTTGTAACTCAGCCCAGGTATGAGCAAGATGAACTTTTTTATAAGAAAGATTGAACTTTCCGTTTTCATCACAATCCTGAGTAATCAAAAATTCATACTCCGTACCTTTTTCCAACACATCTTCAGCTTTAGCTTTTCTGTCTGAAGAAACTTCATAAGACGGAACAAATGCAGTACATTTTGAGCCAATGTCTACAATTGCGCCGTCAGATTCATAAGCGCATACAACGCCCTTAACGATATCGCCTCTTTTGAAGTTATAATCATACTTCCCTAAAAGAGCCTCAAAATCGCTATCTGAATACTGTTCAACCATTGAGCATTCTCCTTTTCCAAATAAACACGGGTTAATTATAGCATATAAAGCGGAGAAGAGCAACAGTTACGCGAATTTAGAGAAAAACTTTTCTCATAACAGCCTTATTATCTAGGATTTCGGCTACTGCGGCAAGGGTTTCACCGCATGTTAAAAGTATTAAGCCATCTTCACAATTGAGGTTTAAACTATTACCATTTGCAACCTTAGCTTTTTCTGATTCTGAGATTTCATATCTTGGATACTCAAGATATTCCAAAGGGTAAATCAAATTCGCATCAACAATTTCTTTAGAATCAAGTTCGTCCAGTTTTATAGAGTTTTCTATTAGGAAACTGCCCGCTTTAACCCTCACAAGTTTTATCAAATGCCCGTAAACCCCGAGCGCTTCGCCTAAATCATTAGCAATTGAGCGAATATAAGTTCCTTTTGAACAATCAATGTATAATTCTAACTGTTGAGTTTCAAAATCAAAATTAACAACTTTTAATTCATTTATAGTAACTTTGCGAGGTTTAATCTCAACTTCTTCACCTTTTCGAGCATATTCATAAAGTTTTTTACCGTTAACTTTTATAGCAGAATAAATTGGAGGAAGCTGTTCGATTTCACCGCGAAATTTATTCAATTCCGGCTCAATTTCCGTTAAGCCAATCTTTTTATCCGAAACATTTACAACTTCGCCCTCCGTATCATAAGTAGTTGTGGACTTGCCAAGCTGAACTGTTGCAACATAAGCTTTATCGTCTTTTAAATACTCAATTAATCGGGTAGCTTTGCCTATACAAATCGGCAAAACACCTTCCGCAAACGGGTCAAGTGTACCTGTATGTCCGATTTGTTTAACTTTAGTAACACGTCTTAAAATAGCAACAACATCATGGGATGTTTTGCCCTTTGGTTTATAAACATTCAAAAAACCAAACATTATTTAATTTCGCCTCTGGAAATCTTTTCAATCAAATCAAGAACGCGGGATCCTTGTTCCAAGCCGTCACTATAGATAAACTTAATCTCAGGAGTTACGCGCAAACGAATGCGTTTTCCGACTTCATAACGGACTTTGCCGGTATTTTTTTCAATAACTTCTTTGGTTTTTTCAACCTGTTCAGGAGAACCTAAAACACTATAAATAACCTTAGCGTAAGAGTTGTCATGAGACACTTCTACATCTACAACAGATACGACACCTTCTAATCCTCTGATTTCACGTCTTAGGATTTCTGAGATATCACGCATAAGTTCTTTTCTAACTCGTTCGTTTCTTAAAGTCATTATATTCTCCTTTATTGGGTATATTCTTATTATAACATAAAGACAAAACGTCTGCACAAATCCATTGCCCAGACTTAAAATAAGATTGTCTTTACACTAAAAAATGTTAGCTCTTAGCTTTAGCGTCTTTAACCAAATCATCAATATTAACGCCAAGAGCATCTGCAATATCAATTACTCTGATAATTGTAGGATTTATTTTTCCTGTTTCAATTAAACTTACAGAGTTTCTTGAGATATCACATTTCTCTGCTAATTCTTCTTGAGAAATTCCGCGTCTCAATCTTTCACTTTTTATATTAATACCTATGTTTTTTAATCTGTCTTTCATTTCCATAGTTATATTGTCGTGTATTGCAAAATATTTTTCTATACAAGATATTTATTTTATTTATAATATATTAGTTTATAGTAAAATTTAACAGCCAAAAGTATAAAAAGGGTGGATAAACCACCCTTTTACCATCTGTGACTCAAGAGATACATCAACAACTAAATATCTCCCTATAGTAATAAGCTGTAAGTCACAACGGCTACTTCTCTTTAATTTGAAGCTTTTTAGGTTTAGCTTCTTCAACATGCTGTTTTGGAAGGGTGATAGAAAGAATACCGTTCTTATAATCAGCAACCGCTTCTTCTGTTCGAATCGGATGGTCAAAAGAAATAGTTCTCTTGTATTTACCATATCTGAATTCACATGTATGGTATTTGAGATTCTTCTCTTTTTCTTCCTTTTCTTCTCTCTCTTCTTCTATCTCTGCCGTAATTGTCATAAAATCATTATCCAATTCGACATCAATATCATCAAGTTTTACCCCCGGAAGCTGAACCTTTACTTTATAATCATTTTCAGTTTGCTTAATCTCAACTGCAGGACGCCAGGTTGAAACTTTTTTCATAGATAACTGGTGTGAAAATGCAGGATGCAAAACAGTGTCTCGTAAAAAATTATTCAGCTCATTATGGATACTATCAAAATATAATTCAGGTTCTCTAAGAATCAAATCTGTCTTCATTAAAAAACTCCTTTCAAATACTCTCTTAATATAAAAGGTTTTTAAAGGAGTTTCATTAGACAAAAAGGGCGGTATTAACCGCCCTTTTTGCTTAAATATTTCTATCAATAATTATTCAACAACACCTGCTGTTTTACCGTATCTTCTGATTGTAGAATTCAAAAGATTTTCGTGGTGTCTGTCTCTGTAGATTTGACACAAAAGCTTATAAGCATGTTTGTTATAAGGATTTTGTCTCAAAATATCTTCTAACTGTTCAACCGCTGTATTAGTACGTTTTGTATAATAATTAATCAACGGCGGAAGAATAATTGTCTGGTCGTTTTCATCTGTTGCCCAAGCAATTTCGGCACAGCTTCTTGCATTATCAAATTCTTCTGCATCCAAATACATTACAGCAATTTCATAATAAACTTCTGATTTACTTCTTCTGTCAGTCTTTGATTGAGCTACAATCTGATATTCCTGAGCAGCTTTTGTATATTCAGCTCTTTTTCTGTATTGCTCTGCCAATGCTAAATGAGAAGCAATATCAGCAGGCGTAAATTGTTCTAAATCAGTATTATCGTCTACAGGAACATTTAATGTAGAAAGAACTTCCGCAGGTGTAAATAACTGAGCTTTTGCTTCGGTTGAAATAGGTTCATTTGTAACATCAGGAATAACCGAATACAATAATGCCAATGTTTTCAAATCTCTTGGAGTAATTTCCGTATTGAATTTTGTTCCAATAGGATACATAACGTCATAAATACTCTGGCTGTTGCCTGTTAAGCCTAAAGAGTGTCCGATTTCCTGCAAAGCAGATGAGAACAACTGTTTAGAATCGTGACTGTGTCCTTTGTTATCCACTTTATTAAATATAATAACAGAATCTTTAATAACATTTCCGTTAACAGCAAAAGCATGAACGCCGATTGAATCTTTGTTGTCATTAACCTTGAAATAACATTTCATATCTGCTTCAGCAGGTGTTTCAACGAAATTGAATCTTACAAGACCTTCACTTGCTCTTTGCCATGCCTGATATGCGTTAATAACAACTTCTCTGTAGTATTCAGGAACATCTTTTGAATCTTCGATATAAACATTCAACGGCATTGATTCTTTATTCCATCTGACAATCTTGCCATTTTTGCAAACTTGTCTGAAATAACTGTCAATAACAGCAGCCTTAATTGTTTTTTCACTCATTGATTTATCATAACCGATTCTTACAACAGCCGGATTTTGAGGACCTGAAAACGGTTCAGCCTGAACTGAAGCGGAATTCATAAGAGCAAAAGCACCTGCTGCTATCAGGAATGTACAAATAACTGTCTTTTTCATCTTGTTAAAAAACCTCTTTTTCTATAATTACGTAATAATGTTTTGTTTAAAACCTGTAAATTTTATTTTTTGCCATCTAATTATACTATATTCAGGAAGATTTTACAAACACTCCCCCCTACCAACGCGAACCAACTTGTAACAGATACAGCAGAGGACGACCTGTAGTCCCATTCCAGACCTGTAAAAATGCGATTGTCATCCGACCAAATGTCAAAAAACGCGAACCAACCTGTAGCCTGTTCAAAAGGAGCACCTGTAGTCTTCACCCTCAAACCTGTAGTTTCAACTTTTGTGCTCCGCCCAAAAGTTGAAAAACAAAAAAAAGCCTTTCTTTTTGGGAGAAAGGGCTTTGGAATCTTTTTGTGTTAATTCCTCATGTGTAGAAGGTTAGTGTGTAGGTTGTATGAAAGGTTGTGTGTTATGTGCGGGGTAAATATATTCCGGTTTGATAGTATAACTACCGGATATTTGTCCTTGTGCTTATTTAATGCTTACATATATATAAAGTATTAACGCGATATAGAATTGCTATATCGCGTTAAATTGTTACATTTATTTACATAGTTTTAGAAATGACGGACTGTCGGATTTAAGAGCATATCCGCAAGCTTATCGGAACCTTTAAAGTTCCTTTTTCTTAGAACTTCGGAAGCGGACTCTTTGTTATAATCAACAAATCTGTGTTCAAACATACATTCGCCGTTTTCTACAGTTAATTTTAAATAACATGATTTTGGCTCGGGAGTAAACGGACGTCCGATACTTCCGACATTAACAACGGTTTGTTTTTTAGAGGTTTGGAATCCGCATGGCAAATGTGTATGTCCGCAAAGTACAACATCAGCTTCTACATTTTCAAGCATTTTTTCAACTTCCGCAAGAGGGGTATCTGGAAGAATATCTTCATTATTTTTACGCGGAGAACCGTGCACAAGCAGGAATTTTACGCCTTCTTCTTCTATCTGGAGCTGGATTGGAAGATTTTTTAAGAAATCTTTTTGAATAATATTCAGAGTCTTCACATCATCTTTTAAAGCTTCTGCCATAATAGGAGCTTTTGTTTTTACATTTTCATATAAGTCATCAGAAAAATCCGCAATCATTAAATCTGTATTTCCCTGTATCATTTTAAAACTTTTGTCACCAAGTTTTTTCATGAACCAGTTAACCGTTTCGGAAGGACGAGGCCCTGCCATTGCGTAATCACCGAGCACAAAAACCTTTTCGCATCCTTGAGCTTTCATATCATCCAATACAGCATCTAATGCTGCCAAATTTCCGTGTATATCTGATATTACTGCAATTTTCATGAAAGTTACTCCGTAAAATTATTTTGCTATATAATATATCTTATGATAAACAGAAGAAAATCTAAACAAATTGCAATAGGCAATATAAAAATAGGCGGAGATGCGCCAATCAGTGTTCAGTCTATGTGTAATACTGACACAAGAAATGTAGAACAAACTTTGGATCAGATAGGTGAACTTGCCGCAGCAGGGTGTGAGATAGTAAGGCTTGCTGTTCTAAACAAAGATGCAGCGGCTGCAATAAAAGATATTATTGCAAAATCTCCTGTTCCGTTGGTTGCAGATATTCATTTTGATTACCGTTTAGCTATCCAATGTATAGAAAACGGAATTCAAGCACTCAGAATTAATCCGGGGAATATTGGAAAGCGCGAACACACAATAAAAGTTGTTGAAGCGGCAAAAAGCCATCAGGTTCCAATAAGAATCGGCATCAATGCAGGTTCTTTGGAAAAAGAATTTGCAGAACTTGATTTACCGCTTGAAGACAAGATGATAAAAAGCGCAATGCGTCATATTGAAATTCTGGAAGACTTGAATTTCTATGATATTAAACTTTCATTAAAATCATCCGATGTCATGACAACAATAAGAGCCTATCAAAAGGCTGCGGAATTAATAGAATATCCGCTTCATTTGGGCGTAACCGAAGCTGGAACTCTAAAATCAGGCTTGATTAAATCTTCCGTAGGTTTAGGTACATTATTAAGTCAGGGAATCGGTGACACAATAAGAGTTTCTTTAACCGAAAATCCGGTAGAAGAAGTTGAAGCGGGATTCGGGATTCTAAAATCACTCGGACTACGTCAGAGAGGAATTAATTTTATCTCGTGTCCTACTTGCGGAAGAACTCAAATCGATTTAATCGGATTGGCAAAAAAAGTTGAAGAAAGGTTTAAAAACCTTGATTTACCTATAACAATAGCGGTTATGGGTTGTCCCGTAAACGGACCGGGGGAAGCTAAGCATGCTGATTTCGGGATTGCAGGTGCAATCAAAGAAGGTTATATATTTAAAAAAGGAGAAATTATTGCAAGAGTTCCTGAATCGGACTTGATTAATTCTTTAGAAAATATTATAATGGAATCATATAGTTCAGTTAAATAAGAATGGGTGTTATGAGAAGAAATTTATTATTTTTATTAGTAGCGGCAGCTTTTATGGCAATGCCTGCAATGGCTGAATTGACAGTCGAACAAACAACAGATCCTGAGTATATTATTAACAGCGGATACTCTCAAGCAATGGCAGAAGATATGTTTATGTCTAAAAACAGAGCATTAGGAAAACCTATCGAGCCATTATATGAAAAATCACAGAATGTTTTTGTAAGAGGATGGAAAAAATTCTACTCTTATGTAGATCCTGCACAAGAAGCAGAAGACAGACTTCACCACGATATTCATTTATCACCACATTATCAGGATTTGTAATCTATAGATTTTTAATAAATAAAAGCGCGGTTACTGACCGCGCTTTTATTTATTTTTTATTTTATTGGTGCTAATATATTGATATGGTAATGGCGAATTCTTTTGAAGAAGCAGTTTCTCTTATTAAAGACCGGCTGGATATAGTAGATGTGATTTCTCAGTATGTCGTTTTAAAAAAAAGCGGTGCTAATTACTGGGGAATTTGCCCTTTTCACAATGATAAAAAACCTTCTATGTCAATAAGCCCTTCTAAAGGGATTTTTAAATGTTTCTCCTGCGGTGCGGGCGGAGATGCATTACATTTTCTTGTAAAAATCCAAAACCGTGAATACAAAGAAGTTATATTTGAACTTGCGGAAAAATTCGGGATTGAATTACCTAAAAAATTTACCCCTTCAAATGAAACAAAAGAGCAAAAAGCTTTAATGCTAAAGGCATGCCAAAAAGCAGCAAAATTTTATAATAAATCGCTTTATTCGGCAGATGACGCAAACAAGGCAATGACTTATCTTCGCGGGCGCGATATTACCGATGAAGTTATTGAAAGATTTACATTAGGTTGGGCACCTAATAAATACGACTCTTTGTATAAAGAATTAAAAAGCGACTTTAAAGATGAGATTTTGGAAAAAGCAGGGCTAATTCTAAAATCAAATCAAGGCGGATGGATTGACCGTTTCAGAAATAGAATTATTATACCTATTCAAAATGAAAACGGAGATTATGTAGCATTTGGCGCTCGTGCCGTTGACGAAGGACAGAATCCAAAGTATCTGAACTCATCAGATTCAATGATTTATAATAAGAGTAAAATCCTTTTCGGTTTAAACTCGGCAAAAGATGCAATTAAAAATGAAGATGCAGTAATAATCATGGAAGGCTACTTTGATGTAATTTCTGCTCAGGCACATGGTGTAGAAAATGCGGTTGCTTCCTGCGGAACAGCCATGACTGCCGACCACGTTAAATTATTATCTCGTTATACAAAAAGCAGAAGAATTTTCTTATCTTTTGATACGGATTCAGCAGGTATTAATGCAACAAAACGCGGAAGCGATGTAATCAAGACAACTCTTGCAACATTAGGTGATGTTAAACAGTTTGACGAGAGTCATATTTCTGCAACCGCAGATAATAAATACGCTTGTGAAATCAGAGTAGTTTCCCCACCTCAAGGCAAAGACCCTGATGAATTTATTCGTTCTATGGGCGGTGATGCATTCAGAATGTTTATAAATGAAGCTCCGCTTCTTATTGATTTTCTTTTAAATAATGCGTTAAAAGAAAAATCATCGGCAAAAACTCCGCAGCAAAAAGCAGAGTTGGTTGCAAAAATCATGGATATTTTAAAAGATGTTGACAATAAAATTATCCAATCAGAATATGTCAAAATGGTTTCTACAATCTTAGAGATTGATGAAAACTCTATGCTAAAAGAATTAAACAGGCTTGGAAATATTGATACCTACACGGCTTCCGCTCCTGTTAAGAAAAAAGTTGTAACAAATTCTTCACAATTTGAAGTTAGAGCGCAAAAAAATTTATTGAGCGTTTTTCTATCTGACAGCAGTTCAAATAATTACCAAAAATTGAACGAATTGTTACCTCAAAATATCATTCAAGATGAAACATTAATAATTGTAAAAAATACAATTGACAAATTGGCTTGTACAATAAATAATGTTAGGGAATTGACAAAAAATCTATTCACGGAATTCATTGAGGATGATAACTTAACACAAATTCTGACCGATTTGGTTGACATGTCCGAAGCATTTAACGGACTTGACCCGGATGAACTCGAAAGAGCAGTCAGAGAAAATATAACAAGACTTTTAAGATGCTATTCTGAACGCGAAGTCGAAACAATAAGAAAACAATACCGCGAAGTTAATGACGACGACTTAGAAGCCTTAAAAATACAAATGCAGCTTAGAGATAAGATAAAGTTAAGGACTGGAGATAAATAATGACCCAAAAAAGAAACTCAAGATCATCAGTAGTAAGCGTTATGGAAGACGAAAACATTGATTTATTAGATTTTGATTCCACTAAAGAAGCTGATGATTCTGTTGATTATATCGGAACAGATTTAGGTACAGACCATATTGAAGATATTATCGATACAACAAAGCTTGGCGGAATTAAAAGTGATGATTTCTATATGATGGATGATTCTTCCGACTCATCAGAAAGCATTGATACTGAAATGCCAAAAGGCGTTGCGGTAGAAGACCCTGTAAGATTATACTTAAGAGAAATCGGACGTATTAAATTATTATCTACAAGTGAAGAAATCGAACTTGCAAGAAAAATTATTCAGGGCGGAACTCCTGGTGCTATTGCAAAAAGAAAACTTGTTCAAGCAAACTTAAGTTTGTTGTTAGTATTGCTAAAAAATACGTAGGTAGCGGAATGCTTTTCTTAGACCTTATTCAGGAAGGTAATTTAGGTTTAATCCGTGCTGCTGAAAAATTTGACCACGAAAGAGGTTTCAAATTCTCAACTTATGCAACTTGGTGGATTAGACAAGCAATTACAAGAGCTATCGCAGATCAGGCTAGAACAATCAGAATTCCTGTTCACATGGTTGAAACAATTAATAAATTAAAAAAGTTACAAGAAAACTTGCTCAAGAACTTTCAAGAAAACCAACCGAAGAAGAACTTGCAGTTGAAATGAATGTTTCAATTCCAAACTAAGAGAAATCATTAAAATTGCTCAAGAACCTTTATCATTGGAAACTCCAATCGGTAAAGAAGAAGATTCACGTTTAGGCGATTTTATTGAAGATAAAGAAGCAGATGCTCCTGTTAAAACAGTTGCATCAGAACTTTTAAGAGAAGACCTTGCAGAAGTTCTTTGCACATTATCTCCAAGAGAACGTGATGTATTGAGATTACGTTTCGGTATGGACGACGGACGCCAAAGAACATTGGAAGAAGTTGGTCAATTGTTCGGCGTAACCCGTGAACGTATCAGACAGATTGAAGCTAAAGCTTTAAGAAAACTAAGACATCCAAACAGAAGCAAACGTCTTAGAGAATATGTAGAAAACTAGAAACAATAAAAATGCTGAAACAAATGTTTCAGCATTTTTATTAGAAAAAGGAAACAAGTCTCGCACTCCCTCCCTGGATGGGGAGGGTTGGGGTGGGGTGATCCAATGTGATATAATAAAACACATGGACAACATAAATCAAAAAGCACGTAACTTAAGAAAAAATATGACGCCACAAGAATTAAAACTTTGGAAATACTTACGCAATCGTTCAATCAACAATTGCAGATTTCGTAGACAATTTCCTATAGGAAATTATATTGTTGATTTTGTTTGTAGAGAGAAAAAATTAGTAATTGAAATTGATGGAGGACAACATAATCAAGAAAAAGATATTCTATATAATAGACAACGAACTGAATTTCTTGAAAATGAAGGTTTTAAAGTTGTAAGATTTTGGAATTGTGATATAGATAATAATTTTGTTGGTGTTTATGAAGAAATTACGAAATATTTGTTTTAGTATCACCCCACCCCAACCTTCCCCATCCAGGGAGGGAGTGCAAGACTTGCTTTCTTAAAGTGTTTATAGTTAAATATAATTACTGAGACATTGTCTCTAGTCCAATAGAAAGTGATTACACAAACCGATTGTTTAATATAAAATTAGCAAAATTTGCAGGATTCTGTTACGGAGTAAAACGTGCGGTTGACACGGCAAAAAAATTAAAATCAGAAAACCCTGACAAAAACATTTATATTTTAGGCGAACTCATCCATAACATGGATGTAATTCGTGAGCTTGACGAATTGGGTATTAAAACAATCTATAACGTACCTGATAAAGGCGATGGGATTTGTATTGTAAGAAGTCACGGCGAAGCTCCTGAAGTTTTTGAAAAACTTAAAAATGCAGGATTTGAGGTTGTTGATTTAACATGCCCTGACGTTAAAAAGGTTCAGCAGCGCGCGATTGAACTTGCTCAAAACGATTATTTTGTAGTAATTGTAGGAAAACCTAATCATCCGGAAGTTATGGCTATTAAGGCTAATGCGGATTTATATTCGGATAAAGTAGTTGTTGCAACAACCATTGAAGAACTTGAGCCTTATGAAGCACAAATCAAATCACACAGAAAAGTCGGGGTAGTGGTTCAGACCACCCAAATGGTTTCATCATTGAATCTTATTGTTAATCACTTGAACACTTTAGCCAAAGAAGTTTTAATCTACAACACAATCTGTCAATCGACTGCAATGAGACAGAAAGAAGCTCGAGAGCTTGCTCGTGAAAGTGATTTGATGGTGGTTGTAGGTTCAAGAAAGAGTGCAAATACAACTCACCTTGCAGAGATTTTAAAAGATTGCACAAAAACAATTCATATCGAAAATGATAGTGAATTGGATGAAAGTTTACTAAAAGGGGTTCAGAATATCGGAATAACAGCCGGTGCTTCAACTCCTCAAAACGTGATAGATAAAGTAAAGGAGAAAATACAAAAATGACACAAGTATTAGACGAATTTGAACAGCTTCTCGAAGAAAGTTTCGCTAAAACAAACAGCGTTGCTGATATCGTAGAAGGTACAGTAATCAAAAAAGAATCAGAAGGCTACTTAGTAAGCGTTAAAGGTGCTAAAATGGAAGCTTTCTTATCAAACAAAGAACTTTCAAGCGATGTTGAAGAACTTGAAAACGGCGACACAAGAGAATTCTATGTATTAAGAGAAGAAAACAATGATGATTCAATGCTTCTTTCTCTTAAGAGAATCGCATTTGCTCAAGCTTGGGCACAACTTAACGACGCTAAAATCCAAGGCGATACAATCCTTGCTAAGGTTGTTTCAACAGTTAAAGGCGGCGTTCTTGTTGATATCGCTGACTTGAAAGGTTTCATCCCATCATCTCAACTTAGAACAGGAACTCCTTTCGAAGGTCTTGTTGATACAAAAATCGAAGTTAAAGTTCTTGAAGCTGATCCTAAAAAAAACAAACTTATCTTATCTCAAAGACAAGCTGTTGCTGAACAAAGAGATCAAGTTGTTGATAACGTTCTTTCTTCACTTGAAGAAGATCAGGTTGTTTCAGGTAACGTAGTAAGAATCACTGATTTCGGTGCTTTCGTTGACATCAACGGTATCGACGGTCTTCTTCCTATCTCTGAAATTTCTTGGCAGAGAATCAAACACCCATCAGATGTTCTTACTTTGGGTGACACTATCGAAGTTAAAATCATCAAAATTGATAACGAACTTAAGAGAATCTCTCTTTCACTTAAGAGAATGGGCGAAAACCCTTGGCAGCAAATCGAAGGACAATTCGAAGAAGGGCAAATCGTTAAAGGTACTGTTAACAAAGTTACTACTTTCGGTGCTTTCATTAACATCTTCCCTGGCGTAGAAGCTTTACTTCCAGTTTCTGAAATGTCAGATGAAAACGTTAATCCGTTCAACTTGTTCAAAGTTGGTGCTGAAGTTGATGTATTAATCAAAAAATTCACTCCAAAAGAACACAGAATCGCTTTATCTGTTAAAGATATTAATGCGTAGGGTTTTACTTTTCTTTCCTTTTATTTGCGAGGCAAAAGGAAAGAAAAGTAACAAAAGAAAGGAAAAGCACGCAATACTTCTACACCCTATCGGGTGTGTCAGAAAAACGGAATTGGTTCGCTGAACCAATTCCGTTTTTTATATTTATGCAATTTTAAAGAGAAAACCGACAAAGACAGACAAGAGTATTTTGGGAAACAAGCAATATAAAATTATACAGGGTGCAAAATTTGCACCCTGCAATTTACTAAATTACCCCTCGATTACTTCCATTCCGTCATCAGAAACAAACTGGATTCCGAATTTTGCACGGAAGATATATCTTACAGTATTGCTTTGGATTTCAAACATCATTTTGTTGAACAAATCATACGCTTCTTTTTTGTACTCAATAAGCGGGTCTTTTTGTCCGTAAGCACGAAGCCCGATACCTTCTTTAAGCATATCAATATTGTGAAGATGGTCAATCCATTGATTATCAACAACCCTTAGAAGTACATCGCGTTCAAGGCTTCTCATAATATTATTATCTACAAACAACTCCTGCTGTTTCGCATCAGGGTCATATTGAGCCATAATTGAGTTATAAAATCCGATAATTTCTTCTTCGTGTTCTTTATAAGCCTTTTGAGCTGCATCACGCAAAGATTCATAAATCCTGTTATATCTGTATGCCTTGATATCATCTACTGAGATATAAGAAAGCTGCGGAATATTTGAATGCAGTTCCTTGATAAGAGTTTCCAAGTCCTCCGGAATATATTCTTCTGGGTTCATTTCAGGAGTTATATAGCTCTTAAGAAGTCTATCAATTTCTTTATCAATCATGAATTTAATATCGTCAGAAAGGTTTTTACCCTCTAAAACTTTACGTCTTTGAGCATAGAATTTTTCCCTCTGAATATTCATAACATCATCGTATTGCAATACATTCTTACGAATATCAAAGTGATAAGTTTCAACTTTCTTCTGAGCAGACTGAATCTGTCTTGAAATCAAATGTGACTCAATCGGCATATCTTCTTCCGCATTAAGCATTGTCATTAAGCTGGCAATCTTATCCCCGCCAAAGATTCTCATCAAATTATCTTCCAAAGATAAGAAAAATCTTGTAGAACCCGGGTCGCCCTGACGTGCAGCACGACCTCTTAACTGGTTATCAATACGTCGAGATTCGTGACGTTCAGTACCGATTACGTGAAGCCCGCCTAATTCTACAACACGAGCATGTTCTGCTTCGGTAATTTTACGAGCGTTTGCAAGAGCTTCATCTTTTAATGCTTCATAGTTTTCTAAATCAGGTGTGATAGCTCTTGTTTCAAGTTCTTCTTTTGCAAGATACTCGGCATTACCGCCTAAAAGGATGTCTGTACCGCGACCTGCCATATTTGTAGCAATTGTAACCGCACCAACACGACCTGCTTGAGCAATAATATAAGCTTCGCGCTCATGCTGTTTTGCATTCAATACGTTATGTTTTACACCTTTTTTGCTAAGAAGTGCTGAAATATATTCTGATTTTTCAATACTCACAGTACCTACAAGAACAGGTCTTCCAAGCTTGTTCTGCTCAATAATATCGTTTACAACCGCATCATATTTAGCACGTTCTGTTTTATAAATAACATCCGCATTATTAACTCTGATATCAGGTCTGTTTGTTGGAATAATAGTAACTTCAAGATTATAAATCTTACCAAATTCAGCTTCCTCTGTCATTGCAGTACCTGTCATGCCTGAAAGTTTCGGATACAATCTGAATAAGTTTTGGAAAGTAATACTTGCAAGAGTTTGAGTTTCATCCTGAATTTGAACACCTTCTTTTGCCTCAATAGCCTGATGCAATCCGTCTGACCAGCGGCGGCCCGGCATCAAACGTCCTGTGAACTCATCAACAATCATAATTTCGCCGTCTTTTACAACGTAATCAGTATCACGGATAAATAATTCTTTTGCCTTAAGTGCATTCAATAAATCATGCGCATATTGGTTATTGATATCAAACAAATCCTTACATCCGATGATTTCCTGCGCTCTATCAATACCATCTTCAGTAAAGATTACGTTTTTATTTTTTTCATCAACTTCGTAATCTTTATCTTTTTCAAGCTGCGGAGCAACTTTTGCCATCAAAGTATAAGTATCGGCAGATTTTTCTACTCTACCGCTAATAATCAAAGGTGTTCTGGCTTCGTCAATCAAAATACTGTCAACTTCGTCAATAATTGCGTAGTTGTAAGGTCTTTGAACAAGCATTTCGTTAGAAGATGCCATATTATCTCTTAAATAATCAAATCCGAATTCGTTATTTGTACCGTAAGTAATATCACAAGCATAAGCCGCGCGTTTACGGTTGAACTCATCGGCATCATGCTGATTAGAAAGAATTACACCAACAGATAAGCCTAAAAACTTATAAATCTTACCCATCCACTCGCTGTCACGTTTTGCAAGGTAATCGTTTACAGTAACAACGTGAACACCTTTACCTGTCAAAGCATTCAAGTATGCCGGAAGAGTTGCAACAAGAGTTTTACCTTCACCTGTTCTCATCTCTGCAATATGTCCGTTATGTAAGAAATACGCGCCAATCAACTGAACATCAAAGTGACGCATATTTAAGAACACGTTTTCCTGCTTCACGAACCGTCGCAAAAGCTTCCGGTAAAATCTTATCAAGAGCCTCTTTTTCTAATATTCTATCTGCTTTTTCGTTATCAGATTTTGGACGTTTAGCCAAAATTTCCTTAAACTCGTCAGTTTTTGCACGCAACTCTTCATCAGTAAGTTTTTCAAACTCAGGTTCAAGTGCGTTTATATGGTCAATTATTCCTAAAATCTTTTTAACTTTTTTCTCGTTTGGGTCACCCAAAAGTTTTAATAATAAACTAATCATTACATATCCTCTCCAATTACGGCAATAATACCATAAACATGCCTCAACGTAAATATTAGTCTATAGAGTAAAGTTTCTTTGCATTACCTGATAATAGATTCTCTAAAAGTTTTTCATCTCCAAAGTACTCAAGAACTCTTTTTTTGAAAATGTTCAAATTCTTTAAATATAGCTCTCTGTTCTGATTTATATCCCCGACAGGAGCGTCAGAAGCCCACAGTAAACGATGTGTATAATCACCTTTCTTTGTATTTTTTAATCTTTCAATTAAATACAAGGTGTCTTCCAGTGTCTCTCCAATCTGGACAAACGAAGAATCCACCCACGAAACATCAGCATATAAAGTCGCAGTATCGTTTTCAATTGACTCTACTAAAATCTCAATAGCTCTTTCATGAGAATCTCTCGGTCCTGTAGACAAATGCCCTAAAATAATAGGAACATCCGGAAACTCTTGAGCCTTTTTATAAATTAATTCAGGAGAAGAAAATCTTGATTTGATATGTCCCGAATGGTACAAACAAGGTTTTTTAAACTCCTTTGCAAGTTGCAAATATTTATCATATTTCGCACTATCAGCAGGCAGCTTCATACACTCAGGATGAAGTTTAAGTCCGATAAATTCGGGATATTTTTCCAATAAAGAACGAATAACCATTTCGTTTTCCGTTAAATTGGGCTGACAAACGGCAAGTGCCTTAAGCTTTGGAAATCTTCCCGCAACATTAAGCATATCAATATTGCAATCGTATTCGTTTTTAAAATCTAAACCTTCAATACCTTCTAAGTTAGAACATATTGCAAGATTAATTTCATCACCCATAATCTTTAACAAAAATTCAGGAGAAAAATCACCCCATGGAGAGTTTTTACCGTAATGCACATGAGAATCAATTATCATTTGTCACTCCCTTTGTGAAATATATAGCTTTAGTTTTTCGAGGTTTAAATCCTAAATCAAAAAACTTAACATCTAATCCCTCCGTAATCTCTTTGACATAATAACTTGATGAAAGGAAATAATAACTACCGCTTGGAAGCTCAGAAATAAATTCCCTACATCGCGAAATATTTCTCTTATCACAATTATCCACAGGCACATTTATTCTTTCATTTTGCAATTTGTCTTTTAAATAAATATCATATTCCAAAAAATCTTGATCCATTAGTAAAATATCTTCCGATTTTATATTTTCACACAAGTATTTTGCAACATTGCGAGAATAAGAATATGGTATATTATAGGTCAATAAAGCAATAACTATAACAAAAGCCATAAAAACTTTTTGTAAAAAAGCATGCTTTCCTCTTAACATAGATAATGCGATTGAAAACATTGGCAGTAAAAATAATATAAGCCTGCCTTGAATAGCATATTTATGCATAAAAGATGCAATAAGCGTTAAAGAAAAGGGCAATAAAAGGAGTATTTTTTCATAAATTTTATTTTTTTGTACTAAAAAATTAATACTAATCACAAATAATCCTAAACCTGCAATAGCAGACAACAACTTTCCTGTGGCTATTAATTCTCCATATCTGAATAATAAACGTAACGGGTGTCGAATATCTATAAATCCATAACAATTTGCCCAACATCCAACCATATTTGCAAAATTCATAGCAAAAACAGATTTTAGACTCACAAAATAATATATCAGACAGCTAAAAAATACTGGTAATGCTATTTTTATGCAAAGTTTCCATTTTTTTATAAACAAAGCTAAGAAACCCGCTGCCAACACAAAAAATGACGAATAAGAAAACCAAGGAGCAACTGATAATATCAGAGTATTATACCATTTATTTCGGCTCTCCAAAATCAATTTATAAAAAACGGTTAACATCAAAACCGAAAAAAATAATTCTGTCGAATACTGTTTAAATTGTGCAGAATAAATAATAGCACAAGGATTCAGAACAAAAAAGAATAATGATACCAATATAGCCTGTTTATTATCCTTGAAAACAAGTTTCACTAAATAATAAAAAACTGGAACAACCAATACTCCGGAAATAAAAGGAACTATCCTTAGAACAAAATCTCTGGCATAATCACTTTGTAGATTAAAGATATCCAACAATAACTTCACTATCATAGTGAATCCTACAGGCGAAGCCTGTAGCAAATCCAATCCTCCAAACAACTCTTTATAAGATTTATTGCAAACATTAAAAGCCAATGCAGACTCATCACCCCATAAAGATGGATTCTGCAAAAATAAAATCAATCTTAAAAGAATACCTGCTACAAAAATCGCAAGCAATCCATATTTATATAAACGCTCACTCAAAGTAATATCTACCCCTTAAATTTACCCTTTCACTGATCTGGTAATAGCTTCTATTATTCGTTTTACACGAACAACTTCAATTCCTTCTATTTTATCCTGAATCTCGTTTGCCTCCGGAATAATTATTCTCTTGAACCCGAGTTTTTGAGCTTCGTTAATACGTTTTTCAATATGATTTACCGCTCTAATTTCACCAGATAAACCAATTTCACCAACAATAGCTGTATGAGAATCAAATACAACATCTCTTACGCAAGTAATTATCGCTAGTGCAATTCCCAAATCTGCAGCAGGTTCAGACACATCAATCCCGCCGATAACATTAACATAAACATCCTGCTTGGAAAGATTCAAACCGATTCTTTTTTCTAATACTGCAAGAATTTGAAGCACTCTGCTTGTATCAACACCATTTGCAATTCTGCGTGGTGCAGGATAAGGCGTTGTTCCGACTAATGCCTGAATCTCTACAAGCAACGGTCTGGTGCCTTCGCTTGTTACAATAATAGTGCTCCCCGGAGTTTGAGTCTGATTATATTCTTTCAAAAACAATTCAGAAGGATTGATAACTTCTCTTAAACCATTACCGCCCATCTCAAAAATTCCAACTTCCGAAGTATTCCCGAAACGATTTTTAATAGAACGTAAAATTCTATATGTCTTATATTTATCACCCTCAAACTGGATAACCGTATCCACCATGTGTTCAAGAACCTTCGGCCCTGCAATATTACCCTCTTTTGTGACATGCCCGATAACAATAATAGAAATATTATTTGTCTTAGCTAAACCCATTAAAGAATTACAACACTCACGAATCTGGGAAACACTACCTGCCGAACTCTGCACAGTTGACGTATAAATAGCCTGAATACTATCCACAATAACCAAATCAGGCTGCATTTCTTCAATATGTTTTTTTATTAATTCAAAATTAGTCTGGGGGTAAATATAAAGATTGTCCGCTTTAACTCCGAGTCTTTCTGCACGGAGTTTTATCTGGCTTGCTGATTCTTCCGCCGAAATATATAAAACATTTTTTTCTCTTTTACATAACTCACCACTTGTCTGTAAAAGGATTGTCGATTTACCAATCCCGGGGTCTCCGGCAATAAGTATTAAAGAACCTTTCACGATACCACCGCCAAGAACTCTGTCAAACTCGGAAATTCCTGTAGTTGTACGGATTTCCGTATTCATTTCAATTTCGGAAAGCTTCATTGGGGGTGTTGTATCAGGAAGCTGGGGCATATCCAATATTTTATTTCCGCCACTAACCTCTTCTATAAAAGAAGCCCACGCTCCGCATTCAGGACACTTGCCTAAATAACCCGCAGTTTCATATCCGCAATTCTGACATACATATTTTGATTTTACTTTTGCCATGATTCTATTGGTTCATCGGGATAATTAACTTTTGACCGATTGATAACGCATTCGGATTAGCCATTTTATTAGCTTCCTGAATAGCATCTACTCTTGTCATGTCAAAAGTACCGTAAAATCTTATAATAATACTTTCTAAAGTATCGCCTTCTTTAACAACATATTCTTCATTTGATGCTGCTGCCGCAACTGGTTTTGATGCTGCACTGTCAGCAGGAACAAAAGAGAATTTTCCGGAAGATGCTGCCGGTTTTTTCACAGGAGCAGGCATCATATCGTCTTTTGGAGTAGAAAGACTAATCAAAAGACTAACAAGAGTTGTTACCGCTAATGTAATAATAACTCCGACAACAACACCTGTAACAAAATAAACCTGAGGTGTTTTTTCATTCTTTTGAGGTTTTACACCAAAAGATTGCCAAAGAACATCAAGTTCTTTTGTTTTACTCTGGTTTCTGTAAAAATCTTCATCCTGATGTTGTCTGTTGTAGCGTGATAACGCTTCCATCATAGCAACTTTTTCTCTGGTAATATTTGATCTTCTAAGTGTTGAACTTTTCATATAACCTCTTAAATCTGACGGTAATTCTAACCCTATACATGAAAGTTAACACAAAAAGTATATATTCGCAAATTTGTAACAAAATAATGTTACATAATATTAAGCTCCCCCCCCCCCACAAACGCGAACCAACTGGTAGTCCACCCTTTGAGGACGACCTGTAGTCCCACTCCACGCTAGTCGTATCGCAATTGTCGTCCGACCCTTGCTGTAAAAAAGCGCGAACCCACTTGTAAGAGAGTCAGCAGAGGACGACCTGTAGTCCCACTCCTTGCTGGTAGTATCGCGATTGTCGTCCGACCCTTGTTATAAAAAATAAAAAGCCTTGTTTTTGGGAACAAGGCGCTAAGATAAGTAAGTTTGGGGGAATTAAAATTGTAAGTAAGATAAGATGGTTAAAAAATCTTTCTTGCCAAATCAGAGCTTAAGCGCTCTAAACCTTGGCTCTTGATATGAATGTCACACGGGACTTCATATCCATTGCGAACAATCGCATTTCGTCAACTAAGATATAAGATTTATCTTCGGCGGGATTCTCATTAATATAGAATTCACGAGAAATTTGTGTAGCCATAGCATTGATATTGTAACTTTCCAATAAAGCCATCTTATACCTCTCTTGTTTAGTTTTTAGACAAAATCAACTAAGCCCTTGCAAAGCGTTGCAGGAATCTTCAGCTCAACCAAGCATGCCAAATTTGTTACATTTTTTCATTTGCTGCTTGTTTTGTTTTGAACTATCTTATTAACTTCGTCTTACTCTTATATAAAGTTTATATAAAATCCCAAATTTCACAAAAGAGCTTCTTTGTTACAAAACTTAATATAATTTTGAAGAGCATAACGCGAAACAATAGACATAAAACCCTTTATTTACAAGGGTTTTAAAGGTTAATGTAACAAATTGTAAAGAATACTCCAAAAACATTAAAGTTTCTGGAAATTATGCCGATATACATTATATATCATATAAGAGGTGTGTCATGTCGAATTTCACAGTCAATGGAGTTTATAATTACACTAGTGCGAATATCTACTCTTACCTTGGCAGAGTACCATCAAGCTCTACCAAACTTGAGCAGGCTTTCGACGAGTTTAACATTACTCCAACCGGTAAAACCGATGATTTGAAAAAGCTTGATAAGGCTATGTATGCCGAATACTCCGAGCAGGTTCAGAACCAGATTGCCAACCAAAATGGCGAAAAGGTTGTTCCTTGGGCAGGTTTATGCGCACAAATCGGAGTTCAGGCAACGGGTGATTATGAAAAAGACTATGCGGCTTTTAACAATGCAATCAAACTTCTTTCTCAAAGCGCGCTTGATGGGCAAGCAATGACCTACTTTGCAGGACTTAGAAGCGAAGCATCAAGAGTATTCGGACAAGCGAACAAACCCGCAGATGCCCAAGCACCTATTACATTTGAGGTATACCAAGCACAGTTCCTCAGATAAAATTTTAAGCCGAACCATTGGTTCGGCTTTTTTGTAAAATCTTCTACTTTTCTTTCTCTTTATTTGCGAGGCAAAGAGAAAGAAAAGTAGCAAAAGAAAGAGAAAACACGCAATCAAATGAATAACCACTACGCCCTTATGGGCGATTTGATTGAATTGATGTTGCAGGCAGAGCCTGCTCTCTTTTTCTTTTTATGCTATATTTAGGATATGAAGATGTTAATTACAGGTGCAACAAAAGGGATTGGAAAAGCAATATATGAAGAGCTTCAAAAATTAGGAACAGTTCATACTGCTTCTCGAAGCTCTGCGTCTTGTGTTTGTGACCTTTCAACAATTGAGGGAATGGAAAAACTCGGGAAGTATATTCAGGAAAACAAAATTGATATTCTTATTAATAATGCGGGTGAATATATTTATTCACCAATAGAAGTAGTCGGGGTAAATGAAATAGAGCATATTACACGTTTGAATTTTGAAGCTCCTCTTTATTTAATATCAAAGGCTGTTCCTCACATGAAAGAACAGAAATTCGGACGCATTATTAATATCGGCTCAATAAGCGGAGTGTTGGGAGAAGCCAATGCAAGTTTGTACTCAGCCACAAAATCAGGGCTTATCGGTGCAGCAAAAGCACTCGCATTAGAACTTGCAGAATACGGAATTACAGTTAACACAATTAACCCGGGATGGGTTGATACGGAATTAGGAAATTCTTCTGCTGAAGACGGAGAATTTACAAAAGAAGAAATAGTAGAATGTATCCCGCAAAGACGTTTTGTTGAGCCTCGGGAAATTGCAGGCATGGTTAAATACCTGATTTCAGAGGAAGCCAAAGGAGTAACGGGACAGTCAATAAATTTATGCGCAGGGCTGACTTGCGGATACTAGGAGGAAATATAATGTACACAAAAGCCGAATTATTAGATTTATACAATATGGATTTGGATTCACTTTTAAACGAATCTAAAAAATACTTGAAAGACGAAGTTGAATTTTGTTCAATAATCAACGCCCGCAACGGGAAATGTTCACAGAACTGCCGTTATTGCGCACAAAGTTCACACTATAACACCGAAATCGAATCATATCCTCTAATGGGGGTAAATGAAGTTATGGAAGCAGCACACGATAGTGTAAAGAACGGCGCTGACAGAGTTGCAATTGTAACATCAGGTAAAACTCCTGATGAAAGCGATTTTGATACAATGCTTGAAATGATTAAGGCTCTGAATGCTGATGGTATTAAAAGCTGCGCTAGTATTGGAATTCTTAATGATGAACAGGCAAAAAGATTAGCTGAAACAGGTTTAGTACGATTCCACCACAATATTAACACATGCAAATCTTACCATCCTGAAATTTGTACAACTCATACTTATGAGGACAGAATTAACACCGCAAAATTAGTAAAAAAATACGGCATGGAACTTTGCTGCGGCGTTATCCTAGGCATGGGCGAATCTGTTGAACAGCGTGTAGAAATGGCAATGGAGTTAGCTGAAATCAATCCGGAAAGCATTCCTGTAAACATTCTTACTCCAATTCCAAACACACCTTTTGCAGGTTACATTGATAAGATTGATGAAGAAAATGTTTTAAGAACACTTGCAATATTCAAAATTGCGTGCCCAAATGCTTCTATCCGTATTGCAGGCGGTAAAAAGGCAAGATTATCAGCAGAAACTATAGAAAAAGCTTTCAGATACTGTGCCGATTCTACTATTGTGGGGAATTACCTTACAACAACAGGATTCACGCCTGATGAAGATGAAAAACTTATTAACAAAATCGGGAGAAAACTTAAGAAATGTCACTCTTTAAGCTGTTCTTAATTTTTGTTAAAATCGGAGCTATATTGCTTGGCGGCGGATATGTTATCCTGCCTATTATGACAAGCGAGTTTGTAGAAAAAAGAAATCTTGTATCTCACGATGATATGATAGATTATTTTGCACTTTCGCAATCTCTTCCCGGACTTATTGCTGCTAATATTTCAATGTTTATCGGATATAAGCTTAAAGGTAAATTTGGAGCAATTGCTGCAATGGCAGGTATCACGTTTGTCCCGTTCTCATGTATTGTTCTATTAGCTTCCGTACTGAATACACTTGTAAACAACTCTTATATTCAAGGAGCACTTTGGGGAGTTGGAGTTGCGGTTATTGCATTGATTATGCTGACTGTTCGCGAGATGTGGCAAAAATCGAATAAGAATTGGTATTTTTATACAGTTTTTGTTTTAACTTTAGGAACACTGATAGTATTCAAACTATCACCAATCCAAACAATTTTGTTATTTACCATTCTTGGAGTCGGATACAAAAGATTTGCGGAGGTTAGAAAATGATATACCTTCACTTAATTTTAGAATTCTTCAAGATTGGTTTGTTCTCTTTTGGCGGCGGATATGCAACCATTCCGTTTCTTTACCATATATCGGAAGTTTATCACTGGTATTCATTAGATGAACTCACACAAATGGTTGCCGTTGCGTCAATAACCCCCGGCCCTGTAGGAATAAATGTTGCAACTTATGCAGGATTAAAAAGCGCAGGGATTTTGGGTTCATTACTTGCAACAACGGCAGAAATGCTGCCATCATTGTTTTTAGTAATCATTGTTTCAAAATTATTAAAAAAATTCAGCGATAATTTTTATGTTAAATCAATTATTGAAACCTTAAAACCAATAAGCTGTGCACTTTTAACAGCAGTTGCAATCGGACTTTTAAAACCGTCTTTAGGTGATATTAAAGCAATGATTCTGCTTGCTTTTTTATTAATTATCAGCTGGAAATCGAAAAAAGATCCACTATTTTACATTTTGTTATCAGCTGCAATCGGAATAATAATCACAACAATCTAAGAGGCGCGATATTTTAATTTCGAAACGATAGCGGAAGCCGTGAGGCGAGAGCGTGTTTGAGAAATTAAAATATCGCGCCTCGCCACATTCAATTAAAACATCAATCTAAACAACAAGAATCTCTTATTCAACTTTTCTGAGAACTTCTTCAAGTTACCAACTGTTGCAGATGTATCATTCATAATCTGTTTTAAGTTTTCCTTATCACCGTTTCCGTTGACTGTTTCAAGAGCACGGGTAACTTCACACATTGTAATATTCAAATTATCAACAGAGTCATTGAGTTTCTTCTTAAGATTTTCATCTTTAGTCATTGAATTAACAGACGCTGTGATTTCATTAATATTCTTCATAGAAGCATTCAAATCTTCTGCAAACGCTTTTGCATCAACAGAACCGATAATCGGAGTCAATGTTTTTGACAATTTATTAATTGCGTCTGCTGTATCATATAATGCAGGTTTGAAGTTTTCATCAGCTACAATACCGTTAATATTTGTTGCAAGTCTGTTAAAGTTATTAGTTGCATCCGTCATCATCCAAATCATTGCATCCAAGTCATTTTTAGATGTAACAATAAGTTTTTCTGCTTTTTCTAAAGTAGTAGTAGCCTGAGCTGTAAGAGTTTTAAAGTTCGCAACAGACTGAGTTAAATCTGCAATCATCTTATCATTCAATAATTCATTAACAATTCTGTTGGTTTCTGTTAACGATTCAGCAGCTTTGTATTGCAAATCCATAAAATCCGCAATTCTCATCGGTTCAACAACTGTATAAGGAGATGTTTGCAAAGGATATGGAAGAAGTGTTCCGTCTAACGGTTCAATTCTCAATTTTTTAACACCGTCAGAAGTTACTATTTTGCCTTTCATAAATTCAGGTAAAATAAGTCCAGGAAGGTTAACAAAGTATTCAACTTTGTAAGCATCTTTGGTTTTAATCGTATCTTTCAATGCATCCGGAACAAGTTTTGCAGACATAATCTGAGACTTTTTAACTTTACCGACATTATAATATTTTTCATCAAGTTTGATTTCTACATCCGCATCAGACGGCAGCAATTCCTGATTAACAACAGGAATATAAACTGGACGCAATCTTGGAGGAGTAATTTCCAGGAATTGTTCCCCGATTAAGCCTGATTGCTGAATTGAAAGCATAGAAGCCTTAGGAATTTTTATATCAGGATTTGTAATAACAAATCTCATTTTTACATAGCTGGTTTCATCTTCCACCACAGGAATAATTTCTTCCACCTGACCAACACGAAGCCCCATCATCTGAACTCCAGAACCCGGTCTCATACCGTTAACATCTTTAAACTGAACCTCAATTCTTTCAGCGGCAGAAAATGCACGTCCCTTTACCCATAAAACCGTAAACAAAAATACGGATAAAGCTACTATTGTTAAGATTCCAACTTTAAAAGATGATGAAAGTTTCATTTATAACCTCTTTTGCGCTAAGCTTGTAGTTTTTATTTTATCTAAAGTTCATTTACCCCTATTTTCATAGGGCCATCAATTGCGGCATTTACGAATTGTTTTGTATATTCGGTATTTTCCTGACATAAGTCATCAGGCGTTCCTTCAAATACCGCTTTTCCATTATACAACATCAATACAGAATCTGCTGTCCTCCGAATCGTTGACATTTGGTGAGTAACAACGATTGAAGCAGCATTTGTTTCATTCTTTAACCTTACAATATAATCCTCAATCAAGGTAGAGGAAATCGGGTCTAATCCGGCAGTAGGTTCATCGTAAAGAATAATTTTAGGTTCGGTAACAATTGCACGCGCAAAACTTACACGTTTTTGCATACCGCCTGAAAGTTCTGACGGAAACTTGTTTTCAATCCCTGAAAGCCCTACCATTTCGAGTTTTTCGGCAACAATTTTTTCAAGTTCTGCACGTGTATATTTGTTTCTGAGTTCTTTTCTTTCCTGTAAGGCAAAAGAAATATTATCAAATACATTTAATGAATCAAACAAAGCTGAATACTGGAAAACCATAGCAATATCCCCGCCTGTCGTAATAATTTCTCCGCCGTCTTTTTCAATAAGACCGCTTATCAGTTTAAGCACAGTACTTTTACCCGAACCGCTAAACCCTACAATTGAAAGAATTTTGCCATCTTCAACCTTGAATGACAAATCATCAATAATAGTTCTTTTATCAAATACTTTTGTAAGATTTTTTACTTCTATACTCATGTGTTTTCCTTTTTAACCCTAGCGGGAAAAACCCCACCCTAACCCTCCCCTGAGGAGAGGGAATATGCGCGTTAGTAAAAATATACTGCTGCAAAAAGCAAATCAAGAATTACAATAGCAACAAACGACCATACAACCGCCTTTGTTGTTGCAATCCCGACACCTTTTGCACCGTCTTTGGCACTCATACCGCAAGAACAGCTGATGAGCGCAATTGTAAACCCAAAACTTATGGCTTTTAGAATACAAACATTCAAATCGTGCATACTCAATCCAAACCAAACTGAATCAAAATATGCTTTATAAGAAAGCTCCGATGTTATATTAGCAGCAACAGCACCACCCGCAATCCCGAACAGAGATGAAACGATTACAACAAGCGGCATCATCAAAGTTCCTGCAATTATTCTTGGTGTAAAAAGATATTGGACCGGATTAACCTTTAAAACCTTAATCGCATCAATTTGTTCTGTTACTTTCATTGTCGCAATCTCGGAAGCAAGAGACGAGCCTATCATTGAAATAATTGCAAATCCTGCCATCATAGCGCCTTCTTCCCTGACTGTCAGAATTGCCATAAGCATACCTACAAAGTTTCCGCCGCCTTGCTTAACCATTTCTCCCGCAACCTGCATTGAAATAATAACGGAAGTCATACCGACAATAGATAAAGTAATCGGCAGAGAAGAAACTCCGAATCGCGAACACTGGTCAACAATTTCTTTAAAAGAAGTATTGAATTTCGCTAATCCTTTAAAGAACTCCCAGCAATAAGCCATAATATCACCCACCGTAGATACGAATTCATATATCTCCGAGGTCAACATCCTTATAAGTTTATAAGTATATGTGGCTTTATAATAGATTTTCATTTCTTGTATTATATCAAATACAAGAAATGAAAACAATCTTAGAGATTTTTAAATTATTTTCTTTATATCAAATGTTCTACTTTCTTTCTTCTTTATTTGCGAGGCAAAGAAGAAAGAAAGTAGCAAAGAAAGAAGAAAACACGCTGATAAAATGGACGAGTGCCTACGCCCTTACGGGCGTTTCTTTTGGCGGGTAAACCCGTACTATTTCTCTCGCTATTGTGAGCGTAAGAGTGCGGGCTTGTCCGCCTAATAAAATGCCCAAAGGGCATAGTAGTTATCCCTTTGGACGCATGTTTTCTCTTTCTTTTGCTTCTTTTCTTTCTCTTTGCCTTGCAAATAAAGAGAAAGAAAAGAAGAATCTCTCTACTTAGTTGTTTGAATAAACAAACTTATTAAATCATTCAAAGCCGAATATTGTTTCTGATAGCTTTGAGACTGTTTTTCAAGAGTTAGAATTTGTTTCTTGTATTCCTGAATAGATCCCTGACATTCTCTGGCAGAAACCTTTAAACTTTCCTGAACTTGCTGTGCATCTTGCAAAACACTCTTCATAGAAATACCAAGAGCTTCCATTGTTTGTTTAATAATCTGAGCACCCGTGTGACGTGAAACACCGCTTGGCAATTGAGAAATAAGCTTTTTCAAAACTGCAATATTTGCAGGCATTTCAAATGATTCAGATGGCGCTTCCATCATAGGTGAAGATACAGGAGCTTCTGCAAACATTGGAGCTTCATCTTCTACATCATCAAAGAAATTTGTTTTTGCAGATTTTGCAGGTTTTACAGGTTCTGCAAAAAAGTCATCTTTTGTATCAAAAATTTCATTATTTACAGGTTCATCAAAAAGCATAGAATTATTTTCCTCCGCTATATCAATACTTTCAGCTTGTTTTTTCAAAGCTTCAACAATTTTCTTTCCAACACTTTCGTTACTCATTGTTTTACTCCCTCGTAAAAATTTTACTGAAATAATTATATGTTAAACATTTTTAAAATCCAACGAAAAACATGATTATTGTTATCTTTCGTAATATAATATAGAAAAACGGAGGGAAGTATGACAAAAGATATCGATTGGAGCAGTTTAGGTTTTGGTTATGTAAAAACCGATTACCGCTATGTTTCAAATTTTAAAGACGGCAAATGGGATGAAGGAACTTTAACAACCGATAATACGGTTACATTACACGAAAGCGCAGGAGTTCTTCAATACGCTCAAACATGTTTTGAAGGAATGAAAGCTTACAGAACCGTTGACGGAAAAGTTGTTTGCTTCCGTCCTGATATGAATGCAAAAAGAATGGCAGACACAGCAAGATATTTGGAAATGCCTGCTTTCCCTGAAGAAAAATTTATTGAAGCAGTTGAGCAGGTTATTAAAGCAAATATTGATTTTGTTCCGCCTTACGGTTCAGGAGCATCACTATACTTAAGACCTTATATGTTCGGCTCAAACGCTGTTATCGGGGTTAAACCCGCAACAGAATTCCAATTCAGAATTTTTGTTACACCTGTAGGCCCATACTTCAAAGGCGGAGTAAAACCTATTACACTAAGAGTACCTGATTTTGACAGAGCTGCTCCTCACGGAACAGGTCATATTAAAGCAGGTTTGAACTATGCAATGAGTCTTCACGCAATCGTTGATGCACATAACCAAGGCTACAACGAAAATATGTATCTTGATTCTCAAACAAGAACAAAAGTTGAAGAAACAGGCGGTGCTAATATTATATTCGTTACAAAAGATAATACCGTTGTAACCCCAAAATCAAGCACAATCTTACCTTCTATAACCCGTCGTTCATTGATGTATGTTGCTGAACACTATCTGGGACTAAAAGCAGAAGAACGCGAAATCTATATGAGCGAAGTTAAAGATTTCAAAGAATGCGCTCTTTGCGGAACAGCTGCAGTTCTTTCTCCTGTTGGAAAAATCGTTGACCACGGAGACGAAATCGCGCTTCCATCAGGAATGAATGATATGGGCGAAATAACCAAAAAACTTTATGATACTTTAACCGGTATTCAAATGGGAAGAATTGAAGCTCCGAAAGGCTGGATAAAGGTTATCAGTGAGTAAGTGCAAGAGTTTCAAACCCGCTATAAGTAATAATTCAAAGATTTTAATCCTCGGTTCAATGCCGGGGATTAAATCTCTTGAAGAATCTCAATACTATGCCCATCCGCAAAACCGTTTCTGGAAAGTTATGAGCGTAATATGTAACACAGACTTAGTTTCGCTTGATTACGAAACAAGAATCAAAACTCTTTTAGAAAACAACTTTGCACTCTGGGATGTAATAAAAACCTGCTCCAGAGAAGGAAGTCTTGATTCTGCCATCGAAAACGAAAAACCTAATAATATCAAAGTTCTTCTCAAAAAATACCCGAACATTAAAACAATTTACCTGAATGGAAACAAAGCTTATTCAGCTTTCAAAAAATACTTCCCCGAACTTTTACCAATCTGTATAAAAATGCCTTCCACAAGCCCTGCCAATGCTCGTTTCCAAATGGATGCTCTTTTAAAAGAGTGGTCTTTGTAACAAATTGTTAACAATAAGGCAATTTAATCTTAGCTAAAAACTTTATAAATATAAGGTTAGATATAGGTTACATTTTTAAGGTTAATTGGAAAGGCAGGTTATTATGTCAGGTCAATATGCTATTGATTCTATCGGGATGAATCCGTATTTTATGGGTGCTTATAATTTCCCAAATGCAAATTATATGACAACTCAGCAAACTCCTCCAACAACAGCAGTTTCTGATACTACAGCAACAGAAACCGCACCTGCTGTAATACAGAAAAAAGAAGAAGAGAAAAAAGATAATTCAACAGCTAAATTAATTGTAGGTACCGCATTAGTCCTCGGAGCTGCTTATTTATGCAAAAAAGCACACGGCATTGGAGAAGGCGCAACTGCAATGGAAAAAATAAAAGACGGTTTTAGCCAATGGGGTAAAAAACTGACAGGTAAAGCGAAAGACTTAAAAGATAAAGTAGTTAATCCGGAAAAATTTAGCGTAACCCAAGTCGGCGACCAAACTGTTTGTACAATCCCGGGTAAGAAAAATGTTATAAAAGGAGCAACTACAGATATTGCCGCTCAAGCAGAAAAATTAGGAGTTTCCACTGAAATAGCCGAACTTGCAAGCAAAGAATCAAATATCCTTTCATATACGATTAAAGATGCAGGAAATACAATTACCGTTCGCGGAGGAAACATTGTAGGATTTAAAAACTCAGCAGGCGAAGCAATTGATATCAAAAAATTAACAGCCCCAATGACAGAAAGTGATGTTGCTTACAGCAAATCAATAAAAGAATTAATGGAAAAAGTCGGCAAACGTGACACAACTGTATTGAGCCAGCTTGAAAATGTCTACTACACTCAAACAGCTAACGGCACAACCCGCAGATTTGTTGCCAATGCAGCCGATCCGAACAAAAACGGATTACGCGGTGTAATAACCAACCGATTTGAAGTAGGTTCCGATACAGTTAAACAATACAGACAACATAACGAACCCGTAAGCAAAGCGCTTGATGCACTAAAAGAAGGCAAGACCGACGGACTGAAAATTGCAGAAGCACAATGCGATGTTGCAGGAATCGGTAAATTCAAAATAGAAAACGGTGAAATTGCAGGAATAACAGTCGGCGATACTTATTACAAAAAAGGCTCTGAAAAATTTGATGCTCTATTATTCGACCACAAAGAAGCGTTTGAAAACGTACTCAAAAACAAAGAACAATATACCGATATAGTTTATCACATGGCTTAAATATCAACCAAACGAGGGGAAATACCCTCTCGCAGCCGAGAGGGCGGCTCTTCTGAGCCGCCCTCTTTTTTCAACAAGGGTCGACCGAGTGCTACGCACGTAGATATTGGTCGGACGACAATTGTAAGACTACAAGCTAATATTGAAACTACGGGTCGTCCTCGGCTGACTCTGCTACAAGTGGGTTCGCGTTGGTTGGAATTTAGAATTCAACTTTTGGAGCAGCCTTCTCTGCCTCGCTGATTTCAAAATATTCTCGTTGTTTTATTCCTGTTAGTCCTGCTACCAGAGAAGTCGGAAAGGTTCTTATCAAAGCATTTATTGATTTAACACTTTCATTGTAATCTCGTCTTGCAACAGTCAAACGGTTTTCTGTTCCCGCAAGTTCATCCTGAAGCCCGATAAACGATTTATCTGCTTTTAAATTCGGATAGTTTTCTACTACAACCAGCAGTCTTCCCAATGCACTATTTAATTCATTCGCACTGTTTTGAACAGCTTTAACATCATTCGCACCCATAGCACCCGAAAGTTTAGCGCGAGCTTCCGCAATATTGGTAAAAATCTCGTTTTCATGAGCAGCATAACCCTTAACAGTATTAACCAGATTCGGTATCAAATCATTTCTACGCTTAAGCTGATTTTCTACCTGCGCCCAATTTGCAGAAACACCCTCGTCCATAACCTGTAATCGGTTATACGTTCCGATAAAAAAACTTGCGATTCCGATTATTATCAGAACAACTATTGCTAAAATTACAAATCCAAATTGTTTCATTATTCCTCCTTTTTATTTTCCCTTACGGGTCAGCCCCCACCCTAACCCTCCCCCAAGGAGAGGGAATCCGTCAGGTGCCATTACCATCTGCGTGAAGCTCCGCCTCCGCCAAAACCTCCTCCGCCGCCGAAGCCCCCAAAATACGTACCTCCGCCGCGGCCGCCATAGAATCCGCCAAATAAAAACCATAGTAAAAGCATTAAAAATATATAGCTCATATCAGGTTGTGGTGAAACAGATTTTTCAGCTCCGATTTTCACACCATAAGAGTCTGCAATATCAACCGCTAAAGCTGATGTACCCTCAAAAATTCCTCTCTCATAATCTCCGATTCTGAAATACGGTATCATATAATCATCAAGAATTCGTCCGGCATGAGCATCCGTTACAGCACCTTCTAAGCCGTAGCCGATTTCTATACGTGCTTCTCGTTCATTAGGAACAACAAGAATAACCGCACCGTTATTAAGTTTTTTATCTCCAAGCTTATAATCCCTTCCGATATTTAATGAAACTTCATCAATCGGACGGTTATTTAGAGATTTTAAAGTCACGACTGCAACATCAGCTTTTGTTTTCTGCTGCAAATCATATAAAAAAGAATTCATTACAGATTCTGTATGCGGTGATAATACGCCCGCTTCATCTGCTATAAATCCGTTAAAATCTAATGCCAATCCCGAAAGCACTGTAAAAAAGTATATTATTGAAAGCAAAAAACTCCTGAACATAGTTTGCATTATGTTCAAGTTTATTAATTAAGTAAATTACATAATCGGCTAAATAATAGCCCCGCCTATTAAATGTCCGTCGTTAATATCATACAGAACGCATGCCTGACCTTTTGTAATCGCAGACACGGGCTCATCAAACAATATTTTTGCACCATTAATTTTTGCCTTAACAACCTGCATATTGTATCTGATTTTAACAAGTGCGTCAAATTCTCCCGACCAGCTAACGTCATTAAGCACCAGTTCGCGCGTAAATAAATCATCTTTTCCGCCGACATAAACCGTATTTGTTTGAGGTTCAATCTCAATTACATACAAAGGATAAGGCGCCGCAATACCGATACCTTTTCTTTGTCCGATTGTATATTGCCAGAAACCGTCGTGATGACCGAGAATTTTTCCCGTAGATTTTTCGACAAAATCACCTTTTTTCACCCCAAAAGCATTATTCAAATATTTTTTTGTAGTCATTGGAGCTTTAATAAAACAAATATCCTGACTCTCTTTTGATGATTTTGGCGGTAAATCATATTTTTCAGCTAAAGCACGAACTTCGTCTTTTTTATATTTTGATAACGGGAATAATGTCCTCTCTAACTTATCCCCATCAAGCATAAACAAGAAATATAACTGGTCTTTGTGTTCGTCAGATGCAGGATAAAGCATTCCGTCCTTTATATTTGCATAATGTCCTGTTGCAATATAATCCGCACCTAGAACATTCACTGCATAATCAAACAAACATCCCCATTTAATATATTTGTTACACATTATACAAGGATTAGGAGTTTGGGCATTGGCATAAGAGTCTTCAAAATACTTGATAACTTTTTCGCCAAATTCTTTTGAAGCATCATAAACATAATGCTCAATACCGAGTTTATCCGCAACATTTTTAGCATTCTTAACTACAATATCAAAGTCTTCCGAGCAGGTCATTTTGCCTGTTAAACCAACAACCTCGTAACCTTCTTCAAGCAAAAGCTTAGCGGTAACAGCACTGTCAACACCGCCTGATAATGCTACAGCAACCTTCTTACTCATCTAAAAGAACCTTTTCTCCGTAAGCTGTTAATCTGTATTCGCTTGCACCGATTAATCCCGTTAAATCAGGAAGACATTCAATATAATCTCTGTTAATAGCTTCCTGCAATACAGCGTGGTCAATAATAACAGCTATATTCTGCATCAATTTTGCATTTAATTGTTTAAGAGTAAATCTTGGTTTTTGCTCATACTGCGTAAAATAATAAGCTGTCAAAAGCAAGTAGTCAATTTTTCTTTCAATTTTTCTTGCACTGATATAGTTCAAGAAAGCATTATCTTTTTTAATAGAAGGGCTTGTTTTAAAAGTCAACTCTGTTTGAGGATTATTCATAGAGTTTTCTAAAATGTTATCAAACACCCCTCCTTGAGAAGCTCTGTCAGCAACTGTTTCGCCGCCTGTAGGAGCATAAAAAATATCCAAATCATTATTAGAAGGAGCAGGAACTTCTTCTTTTACAACAGGTTTTGGAGCTTCTTCAATAACTGGATTCGGAATCTCACGTTTGCGTGCCAGCTGAGCTTCAATATTTTTCTTAGTAATTTCTTCTTCAGCTCTAATCTGAGTATTTACGATATTTTTACACTCTTTAGCCTTGCGCGTACGTGCATACTCACCTGCTTGTTTAACCCACAGTTCAAACTGCTCAACAACAAGCTCTCTGTCTGTTGTAGATAAATCAAGCTGATATTTACCTTTTTTAATTCTGAATGAATAAGTTGCCATAAGTCCCTAATCTTGATTTAATAACTCTTCTCTCCATTTATTAAGCTGTTCTTCCACGAATTCTAAATCATCGGATTTTAATTCAATTTCGATATCACCTTTTTTCATTTTGAAAACGTATTCGTGCATAAATCCTCCTTAATAAAAAGAGTCTACCATGAAAGGGAGTAAATATACAAGTATGTTAAGTTTCTAAATATTTTTTGCCGACTAATTCATCAGGTAAGAACTGCTGATAAACATCAGGTGCGTCATGAGAATAAATATAACCTTCGCCAAATCCGTATTTTTTAGCATCTTTGTAATGACAATCTCTCAAGTGCATAGGAGGTGCAAAGTCATTACCTGCTTCAATATCAGCTAAAGCCATATCAATCGCCATACATACTTTATTTGATTTAGGAGCGCGCGCAACATAAGCAACGGCATTTGCCAGCGGAATCCTGCCTTCTGGAAGTCCTATAATCTCTACTGCTCGATACGCATCGATTGCAATTCGCATAGCAGCAGGATCAGCAAGCCCTACATCTTCCGCTGCACAGACAATTAATCTTCTTGCAATAAATCTCGGGTCTTCTCCGGCTTCAATCATCTTAGCAAGATAATAAATCGCCGCATCCGCATCAGAACCGCGCAAACTCTTTTGAAAAGCAGAAGCACAATCATAATGCTCTTGTATTGAATATCTCGTATTTCTTTTTTGTGTAATACTTTCTAAAATTTCAACAGACAAAAGTCTTGTATCATTAGAGAAATTACTTGCAAAATACGAATTCTCTACCATATTTAATGCGGTTCTCGCATCTCCTCTGGCATTATTGACAATAAATTTAACTACATCTTCTTCATACTGAACAGGCTGATAATTCTTTTCCAAATACTGAAATCCGCGATTAACAATTTTTGCCATACTGACATCATTAATAGGATTAAGTCTTATAACCTGAACTCTTGATATAAGTGCAGGAACAACCTGAAACGAAGGATTTTCGGTAGTTGAGCCAATTAGAAACAAAGTACCGTTTTCCAGATGCGGAAGCAGGGCATCCTGCTGTGTTTTGGAATAACGATGAATTTCATCTATAAAAAGAATTGTTTTTTGTCCTGCTCTTAAAGCTTCGCGAGCTTTTTCAACAGTATCTTTAATATCTTTTACACCTGACGAAACAGCTGAAAGTTCAATAAACTGCGCCTCAACCTTTGTTGCAATTAATCTTGCAAGAGTAGTTTTTCCGCAACCCGGAGTACCCCATAAAATCAGGGAAAATAATCTCTGGGTTTTCAAAAGATTTAAAAGCGGAGAATTTGGCGCAACAACATTAGACTGACCGAGGAAATCATCAAGTGTTTTTGGACGCATAAGCTCGGCAAGCGGTTTTTGTTTATTTACTTCTTCCAGTTGTGAAAATAAATCCATAACAAAATAATATCACAATTAGTGATTATAGTCTCTTAATTCGGGACGAGAATTGTCATAATCACCGAAAAGAGTATTCTTTTTGTTACGTTTAAAATCAATAGAATCAATAACTTCCGTATCAGTAACAGGTTCTTTTTTGAAAACAGCATTCTTTACATTACTTGCACCGTTCTGAACCTTGTTTTTAATCTCGTTAAAACCAGAACCATAAACAGGAGTTGCCTTGACTTCCAGTTTAGCCTGCTCTTGTTTAAGTTTTTTCTCTTCGCGTGATTGTTTGATTTGAGCTTTTTTATCTTCTATTTTAACTTTTGTATCTTCCTTAAAAGCTTCATAATCAGCTTTTCTTTGTGCATAAACTTTATCATATTCTTTACCTAAATGTCTGTATTTTTTAGTAAAGACATTATCAATATTACCCATATCGTAATATATTTGTTTAGATTCTTTAGCGTAAACCGTCTCAGGCAAAACATTCTTCTGAACATTTTCTGCGATTTGAGGACAAACATATCTTGAATAATCTTTAATCTTACTCAACTGTTCTGTTTGCGGAGATGTACCGCGTGTAATAATTCTGTTTTCGCAAACACTTATCGTTTTATAATAAGTATCTGACCAAAGTTTTTGATTATTATTGGTATCCACAAGAACCGCATAAGTCGAAACTTTATATGCAGGGTCTACAACAGAAGCACCTGGAATATTCAAAAAATCCCATGGAGTTCTTCTTAGAATATAGTTTTCTGCATCTATATATGATGTCATTAAAAGCACATATCGTGAATTTGTTTTATTTGCGAGTTTTTTTAATGCAACATAATCAACATTATAAGAAGTTTTGAAACGGGAGGTCATATTTTTTGCAGTCAGCATGCTTGAAGAATCGTTTTTCAAAAGATTCCTTGTTTCGCTGACAGTAGGCGCTTTAATATAATCGGTATTGTTCAAAATTGATACAACTTCATCCGCAAAAAACTCAGCAGAAGCGTTATAGATATATGAATCTATTGCTGCATTTTCTGTCACAATGTTATCAGGAACAACCAATACCTTATAGTCTTCCGCAAAAACTTTAGGCGCAAAACAAATAACTATCCCAACTACTAATAATTTTAATAAATCTCTCACATTAGGATTATAACATAATCTCTTCATAATGTAAAACGCACTTCACGCTTCGCCCCTTGCGGGAGAAGCTGCCCGAATGGGCTGATGAGGGGTAATATTTACTAAGTATTTTTTTTTTGATATTATAAATGGAAATATTAGAGGGAAAAAATATACATGAACACAGCCGAATATTTAGTTAAAAAACTTGAAGAACTCGGAGTTAACGACTTTTTCGGACTACCGGGAGATTATAATTTTAATATACTTTATGCAGTAGAAAACAATCCGAACACAAACTGGATTGGCTGCACAAACGAACTTAATGCAGGATATGCAGCAGACGGTTACGCACGTCAGCGCGGTTACGGTGCAATCGTCACAACTTACGGTGTAGGGGAATTAAGTGCAATGAACGCAATTGCAGGAAGTTTCGCCGAAAACATTCCCGTAATTACTATAGTAGGAGCTCCTTCAACAAAATGTTTGGATGAAAAAACACTTGTTCACCACAATTTTTGGAATATCAATACAAGAGCATTTGAAACAGCGCACAAATCAATTGTTGAAACAACTGCTTTTTTAAACAGAGATAATGCAAAAATCGAAATCGACAGAGTTTTGAAAGTTTTTGTTAAAGAAAAACGCCCTGTCTATATTGCAATCCCCATTGACATTGCAAAAATGGAAATTTCTGACCGTGATACAGATTATGAATGGACAAGCGACAAAAATACTCTTGAAACAGTTGTTGCAAAAATTGCCAGAAAGATTAAAAACTCAGTGAATCCTGTTATCCTGGGAGATACTCTTGTAAAAAGATACGATGCAAGATTAGAATACAAAGAATTTGTTGAAAAATCAGGAATTCCTGCAACGAATTTCCTTATGGGAACAGGACTGTTGAACAACGACTGTCCAAACTATCTCGGAACATATTACGGCAAATACAGAAACAAAAAAGCACAAGAAAGATTGGAAAACACTGATTGTTTAATCGCAGTAGGAGCAATCTACAGTGACTTAAATTCCTTCGGATTCAACCTTACTTATAAAATAAATTCCCATATCGCAATTTATGGAACATACACATATATTGAAGGCGAACGCTACGATAATATTAAAATGTCCGATGTACTTGAAGGTTTAAGTGAAGCAATTGAAACAAAAAATTTTCATATAGAAAAAACTGATATTGGATATGATAAGCCTCAAATTAAAGCGGGCGAATTAACATCAGAATATATTTACCCCCGTTTGCAGGAATTTATAAAAGAAAACGATATTGTTATTGCAGAAACAGGAATTTCAACAAACGGTGTAGCGCAAATAAAATTCCCTAATAATACGGAATTACACACCCAAACGCTCTGGGGCTCTATCGGATGGGCAACTCCTGCCGCATTCGGAGCTTGTATTGCAAACCCGAATACAAGAGTAATTCTTATTACAGGAGAAGGTTCACATCAGCTTACAGCAATGGAAATAGGAAATATGCTGAGACACGGTGTAAAACCTGTAATTATTGTACTTAATAACAAAGGTTATACAATTGAACGCTTGCTTTCAGATAACCCAAAAGACAAATTCAATGATATTATGCAGATGAATTATTCTAAATTTGCACGTGTATTTGAAGGCGATGTTTGGTCAACAAAAGTTACTACAGCAGATGACTTTGACAAAGCTTTAAAAGTAACTCAGATTATGAATAAACTTTGTTATATAGAAATATGTACAGCAGAAGATGACATGCCTGAATTAACAAAAGAAGTCATAACTAATTTTAAAAATACTGCGCCTTCTGCACCGGAAGCTTACTGCAAAAAAGCAGAAGAGGTAAAATTAACCAAATCCGAAGATATGAAATTCGGTACAACCGTTCATGAAAGTTTAAGAGAGGAGGGGTAAATGGGAAAATTATTCGTAATTTCCGGTTCATCAGGAGTTGGAAAAGGTACTGTAATCAAAGAATTTCTTGCTAAACATCCTGACTTTAAACTTTCAGTTTCTTGCACAACGCGTAAGCCGCGCGAAGGAGAAGTACACGGGATTAATTATTTCTTTCTTACACACGATGAGTTCAGAACCTGTATTGAACGCGATGAGTTTCTTGAATGGGCAGAGTTTTCAGGTAATATGTACGGCACACAAAAAGCTTATGTTGAAAACAAACTGGCTGAAGGTAAAAATATGATTCTGGAAATTGATACCCAAGGCGCATTGAACGTCAAAAAAATCATGCCGGAAGCTCAATTAATATTCATTCTTCCTCCATCTTTTGAAGAATTGGAAGCACGTTTGCGCGGACGTCATACAGAAACGGAAGAAGCAATTCAAAAGCGTTTGCAGACAGTTAAATCAGAAATGGAAAACTCAAAACAGTTTGACTATCAAATAGTCAACGACAGCATTGAGAATGCTGTCGTCGGACTGGAAAAAATTATGATTAATAATTATACTATATAGTTTATATTAAAAAGTTGAAATAATTTTTCTATTTTTGAATCTAGACTTTTAGCTTCTTCTGCATACGCATTATGTGCTTTGGAATAGTCATAGTTAGCAAGCTCGTTTTTTATAGTTTCAATCTCTGTTCTTTTTGCTTCATCTGTTATTGATCCTATGTTATCATTTATGTATGCAATAATGTTATTTTTCATTGTTTCAGCAATTTTTTGTCTTCTAGACCTTCCTGTCGCCTCTTTAAATAATTGTTCAAAGAATTTTTCCCCTGAATCTGCTGCTGTATAATATCCTCTAAGCACACTCATAACATTATATTTAGTTACGTTCTTCATTTCATTATCGAACTTATCCCAATCATTGTTACTTGTATAACCATCTAGAAGATCCTGCATAGTCTTACCTGTACTTTGAGCATCTTTAATACTGATAGATGAGTAGCGATCCTTTAAAAGTGAATGTTTAATAGTACTTGCATTGACTGGCTGATATGCCCAATCAGATGAATTTTGTGCTGTACCAAGCATACGCAACTCTTTAGAAGATTCATCATAATAAACATTTGTACATTCACAAAGTTCACCATCCTTAAGAACAAATACTCTTGGATGCTCATTAGGTGGCAATGATGCATTTTCAATATATATATCATATCCTTTAATGTCTTTCACGCCTGTTGCCTTTAAAGCACCACCCTCAGCGGTCAAAGAGTCGATTGTTGGCATATCATTAATATCATTTTTAATACCATCCAATGTTATATCAGCCAGTTCTTGTTTAGCTGAAGTAATTGCATCAAAGTTCTTACCATTTAATTTTGTATTTGTCCATTCTTTCAAGTTACCATCTGAATCAATTACAAAAAGTCGTTTATAATCTCTATCGCCTGTTATAATTTTTTCCTGGAACACACGAGTTCCATCAGGTTTTGCTTGAATCTCTGTTAATGTATCTGTTGCAGATGTTATTGACGCAATAGTTGCTGCTCTTTGTTGAATTTGCTCTGGTGAAATTGAAGCAATGGCTTTAATTTCGTCACCAGTAAGCTCAATTTTGCCACCTTTCATTACGATACCATTGAGAGCATGCATATTGCCATCTTTATCAATAAACCTTATTACTTGATGGTTATGAATACTGCTTGTATCGACCCAAGCTTTTTTTATACCAAGTTTTTTCACATCAGCATTGTTATTCAATTCTTTAAGCTGATCTTTCGTTAAAGCTTTAACATAATTACCACTTTCAAGAGACTGCATACGTGCAGTATCATTTTCCATATCCGAATAATTTGTTACCACTGTTTGAGTTTTAATTTTTTCAGGCTCAAGTCCTTCTGCTTTTAATGCAGCAGTAGTAGATTCAACTCCATTTGCTTGTTTGAATTCAGGGAATTCTTCTTGCAGACATGCATACTTACTATCAGCAACTTCCGCTTTTGCCATACGAATCCAGTAATATAACTGCTCAACATTATCAGCAGTTGCACTTTCTGCCGAAATTTCCAATAATTTACCAAGCGAAGCCTTTGTTTCTTCCGAAATTCCGTCCTCTTTTTTAACCTCAAGAGCTTCTTTAGATAAACCGTTGTAAACAGCTTCCAAAACCTTTTTCAATTCAGTTGTTTTAGTTGTATTCGCACCTTTTAGGGCATCTGTATAAACTTGTTTAAATGTTTTCTTTTTGGTTTTATTAGTCTGCAATGAGTACAAGAATTCCATTGCGTCAACATCTTTTGCCAGCTCTGCTTTAGTTGTAGCAGCCTCACCTTCTGTCGCTAAAATCTTTTTAAAATCAATGTTTGCATTAGTAAATTCTTTTGCCGCTGCTTTTGATTTGTCCGAAGGTTCTATACCTTCATCAGACTTAAGTTTCTTTTGAATTTTATCTTTATATTCCTCATACAATTCGGTTAATTTTTCATAATTAGCCACTGAGTAAGAAGAACCGCAGTCTTTTAATTTTTCTTCAAGGAGCATTTTTAAATCCTTATCCGCTGTAGAGGTAAGGGTCTTAATATAGTCCTGAATAACACCTTTTAATGCAGTATACTTTTCTTCTGCTTTACGTTTTTCAACACGCTCTTCAGCTGTCAAAGACGAGCTACCGCCTGTTGAACTAAAACTACAGCTGTCGCCCCACATTGGCATCTGAAAACCGCCGCCCCAGCAGCTGTTCATAAATCCACCGTTAAATCCGCTGAAACCGTTATTCATGTTTCCAAAACGGCAATCCCACATAGTTTTGTTCATCAATCCCCAGAAAACCTGAGACATGTCAAATGGAAAAGGCATATTCCCGTACTCCTTTTTTACTTATCTGTTTATATTTACGGCATTTTTCACCCAAACTTTAGAAATAAGAATAAAATTGTTACAAAAATTTACATTTTCCCTCTATTTACCCCTGAGGGCTCGACAATTAATCATGTTTCAGATATGATTAGGACACTGGCCCATTATTATAAAAGGAGACAAAAGAAATGCAAGTAATATTGAAAAAAGATGTTCAAAATATCGGTGAAGCAGGCGATTTAGTAAGCGTTAAAGATGGTTACGCTAGAAATTTCCTAATTCCTAAAAACTTCGCTGAAATCGCTACAGAAGGCGCTCTTAAAAACAGAGAACAGAACATTGCTAGAATCAGAGCTAAACAAGAAAAATTACACCAAGAAGCTCTTGCTAAAGCTGCTGAAATCGAAAAATTAGGTAAAATCGAATTATCTGCTAAAGCCGGTGAAAGCGGAAAATTATTCGGTACAATCACTACTAAAAAATTATGTGAAGAACTTAAAGAAAAATCTAATATCGATGTTGATAGAAAGACTGTTTCACTTAACGCTCCTATCAACAAAATCGGTGAATACACTATGTTAATCAAACTTACTTCAAAAGTTAAAACTGAGCTTACAGTTGTTGTTACAGCTTCAGAAGTTGTAAAAGAATCTGTAGAAGAAGCTGTTGAAGAAACAGTTGAGGCATAAGGTTATAAAAGTCAATTAAAAAAATGTGCCGTTCTATATAAGTACGGCACATTTTTTATTATAATAAGAGAGAATAAAATATAATGAAACTAAACTCAAGATGTTTTCCTTCAGGTGCATTAGCATATACAGATATTGAACATGCGGTAAGAATGGTTGCAAAATTATTTGAAAAAACACCTTATTTGCCTGTATTGCCAAATATTTCACCGGAAGATACAATCCTCAAAAGAACATTAGATAACATTCCCGGAATTATTGTTAATGGCAAAAAAGTAACCATTCAGCCGGGAGATGATAAATACAAACAGGCTTTAGCAGATTTGGAAAAAGCCTGTACAAATCCATCAAAGGAGCTTCTTGAGCCTTATGCAATGGACACGGCTTTTATGGAAAAGTTTGAACAAATAATCCACAAGTTCAAATCAACAGAGGCATGTGTTAATCTGTTAGGGCCGTTTACTCTCTCTCAAATCCTTAATAATGCAGCAGAAGAACAGGTTCTTGCAGATAAAAGTTTTAGAAAACTTTTTATTCAGGCAGTTTGCGCAAAAGCACTCTGGGCTATTTATAAAATTAAAGAAGTATCAAAATCAACCATACCAATTATCGTTCTTGAAGAACCTATGCTTGGACAGCTAGGAACTTTGAAACGCGACAATGATGATATTACGGTAGAACTTGTTACAAGTATGCTTGCTAAAGTTGTTGAAAAAATCCAACCAACAGGAGCTTTAATTGCTGTACAGTGTTATGACAAATGCGATTGGAAAATACCTATCAACGCAGGTATTGATATTATTTCATTTGATGCATACAATAACCCGAATAATTTATGCATTATTCCGGATTCTGTTTTGGAGTTCTTAGAACGCGGTGGAAAGATTAACTGGGCAATTGTACCTACTATTAATGAATTCACTGTTAAGAATTTGAACTTAGATATACTTGAAAGAAGATTTATCAAAACACTTGAAGGACTTGTAACAGCAGGGATACCGCGACCTTTAGTTTATAATTCAGCATTAGTATCACTGCAAGGCGATGTAGATAAGCTCCCGTTAGTATTCTCCGAAAAAGCGCTTATGCTTGCAAAACAACTTGCAGGAAGGATTCCTGTTGTCAAAAAGGGGTAAGTTATTACAACCCCCTCGAACCCACTTGTAGTCTATTCAAAAGGAGCACGGACGAGCCTTAATTCAAAACTGGTAGTCTTGACTAAATGTACTCCGCTCCTTGTTATAAAAAATTACTATCAATTATTATGGTATTTCTGATAAAAGAATGAGCCATTAAGAGCAGATAAGGATTCATCTCATTAGTTGCAGAGAGATTTACTTTGGCTTCTCTGGTTTCGTTAAGCTCTTCGTTTTTAGGTTTAACCGCTTCAATATCTATATTCGTATTCATTGCATGAGAAGAACTTTCATCCATCAGACTTTTTTGCAAAATAGATTTAGGGAAACTTTCCGAACAAATAATATAAACATCAACGGAATTTGAAGTTGTGAGAGTAAAAACACCTTTTACGTTTCCAAAATTCTTTGTCTGAATAAGAACAGTTAATTTAGAATCATTAGAATCTTCTTCCCCATCAGGAGGAGTAATTTCCAAATCAAACCCTACTCCTTCGTTAAGCGGAAGCCATGGGAGATAAAGCATCATTAGACTTTTTAAGGTTTGAGTCGGATTATCAGCTTCTGCCATTGCAATACACGAATTAATAACAGCTAAGGTTTCACGAATTTGTTCATTGCTCATTCCCTGTTTAGAAGCAGATGCCATCGAAATAATAAGTTCTGCGACAGCTTGTTTGCTGTTTTGCAGAATCATTTTAGAGATATTTGACATGCTTATCATTCCGCTAAAAAATAAAACTGCAGCGTCCTGCTGAGCTTGAGCAGCCTGCTGTCCTGCTATAGGCATTGTAGGAATCGCCTCATCAAATAAAGCAGCAAGAGTTTTTTGATTCTGCAAAAGTTCCTGATTAAGATTCCCTACACCAAGAGTTCCGCCATTAATTGGATTATTGGGATTTTGCGCATTGAATAGAATCTGGGATAAGTTCTGCGGTAACCCCAACAAATTTTTTATAAACACTGAACGGTCAATATTTGCAAGATAATTCATTTGAAGCATTTGGGTAATACTTCCGATTGCTTGCAGATTCTGCATAACAGGGTTTGGCTGCGGTTTAGAATTCGATAAAGAAGCATTCAACTCAGGCGAAAAGCCTGTAATCTTTCCCTCATTTTTTAATTTTTTCAAATATAATTCGGGGTTTTGGAGTCCCAAAATAATTTTACCAATGCTGAATCCATCCATAAGTTAATTATAACAATATTTTGTTACAAATCCAACTATTCATCATAATCTTCACGAAAAACCTGCTCAAGGGATGTAATTTCTTCTTCATCATCATCTTCTTTATCAATAGGAGTAAGTTTTTTCTTATGTTTTTTTGAGTTTAGAACGGAAGCAACATTAGTCATTGCAAGAGAATTCAGGGTAGCTCTTAATAAAGCGCTTCTATCAACAAACTGTTGTGAATAAAGTCCATCAGGATCTTCTTCTCCCTCTACAGGCGGAAGATACATTGCCTCTGAGCCATATTTTTCCTGACTCATTTTAGCCGCAGTACCTGACGGGTCGCCGCTTTTGAAATTAAACGAACCGCCAATTCCATAGAATCCTGCTGATCTGTTATCTACCACTATCTAGACCTCATGTTAAGGATACCAATTAACCAAATTATAAATATCCTCATAGCATAATATAACCCCTAAATATATTATTTTGCTAGTATATTACAAAATATTACAAATTTTTACATTTTGGGATTAGCCATAACGGGGCATTGTTTGTATCTATAATTTCTCATATAAAAATATAAAAGAGAGGAAAATCAACATGAAAAAAAGTTTATTATTTATGGCAGCAGCGCTAGTTTTAAGCACAGTTTCAGCTTTTGCTGAAGATAAAATTGCTGTAGTAGATTTACAGCAAATCGTATCAAATTCATCACAGGTAAAAGCCTTGAAACAAGAGCATAACAGAAAAGTCAGCGAATTGGATAAAATCCTTGTTAACGCAAGAGGTGAAATTGCTAACGAAACAGACCAAGCTAAAGTTTTGTTACTTGAAGATAAATACATGAAAGAATTTGCATCTAAAAAAGAAGCACTGGAGCGCGATTATAACAACAGACTAAGTGCAATTGAAAAAAATATTAAAAACGAAATTACTAAAAAAGCACAAAAAGACGGGTATGATTATATTTTCGCTAAAAGCGTAGTTCTATTTGGCGGTAAAGATATTACAGGAGAACTGGTTAATAATATTAAGTAATAAAGCAATAATTTCTTTTTTTACGTTTTATAATATAATATAACTATAGAACGTTAAGGAGGCACTATGTTAAAAAGATATTTACTAATTGCAGCATTTACACTATCTGTTTGTGCAGCTAATGCTGATATGCAAAGCCCTTTTGGAGCTGATCGTCAGATGAATATGCAAGCAGCTCAAAATACTGCTATCAATGATGCCGAAATGGATATTATGGATGTAATCAAAGAAAAACCTGTTGTTCCTGCAGGTTCTCACAAATCATCTTACTCTGCTGAAAAAGGAAAAATGGATGCAACTAATTTTGGCGGATTCGGCGGAACAAATATCCCAACATCAGGCGTAAATGATTCAAAAACAATTTACAAAGATGATTTAGGAAGACTTCATTTCTTCGGCAAAGGAAATATAACAAGAGATTAATTAAAAAAAGCGGTTCTTTTAGAACCGCCTTTTTATTTTATATTGCTTCTGCACAATCTTTACAAATTGTGTCATGTCCCGCAACTTCACCAAGTTTTCTGTACTTCCAGCAGCGTTCACATTTTTCGCCTTCTGCTTTTGTTACCCAAACAGTGATTCCTTCTTCTGTGTATTCGTTTAACACATCAGATGGTGCAGATTCTGCAACATTTGCTTGCGAAACAATGAATATGTCTGCAAGATCACGTGCATGTTCGTTTAGCAAGTCTGCGTTTTCTGATTTAACATAAACTGCAACTTCTAAAGAACTTCCTACTTTTTTCTCTGCACGAAGCGGTTCAATTGCGCGAGTTACAACTTCTCTTGTCTTTAAGATTTTTGCAAAATCTTCTTCCAATTGAGGGTTATTCCATTCAGGTTTAACCTCTACCCAATCTGCAAGAAGAATACTTTCCAATCCGCCGCGCTGAGCCTCTGGAGTATTCTGCCAGATATCTTCTGCCTGGTGAGGCATTACAGGAGTAAGAACTCTTACAAGCGCCTGCAAGTTTTCATATAAAACAGTTTGACAAGCACGTCTTGAAAGTGACTTTTTACCCGCTGTATATAATCTGTCTTTTACAATATCAAGATAGAATGAGCTCAAGTCATTTGCAGCAAAGTTTTGAAGAGCCTGGAAGTATTTATAAAACTCATAGTTTTCAAATGCTTCCGTAATTTCTGCAATAACTTTGTTTAATTTATGAAGCGCAAACTTATCAATCGGTTTAAGTTCTTCATATTTAACATAATCTGATTCAGGGTTGAAATCATAAATATTACCAAGCAGGAATCTTGCTGTGTTTCTGGTTTTCTTAAAGATTTCAGCAAGCTGTTTAATAATGTTATCGCCGATTTTGGTATCGTTTCTATAGTCAACAGACGCTGCCCAAAGTCTTAGGATATCAGCACCATAGTTTTTGATAATATCATCAGGTCTGATATAGTTACCTAAAGATTTAGACATTTTTCTTCCGTCTTCACCGAATACAAAACCGTGAGTCAGAACAGTTTTATAAGGAGCTTTACCCTGTGTTGCAATCGAAGTCAACAATGAAGACTGGAACCACCCTCTGTGCTGGTCAGAACCTTCAAGGTACATATCAACAGGAGTATGACCAAGTTCATCTGAACGTTTTTCAACAACAGCTTTCCAAGTTACACCTGAATCGAACCAAACATCCATAATATCGTTTTCTTTTTTGAAATGAATTTTACCACACTTAGGACATTTGAAGCCTTCAGGAAGAAGTTCTTCAACAGTATGTTTTACCCACGCATCAGAAGATTCTTTTTCAAAAATCTTAGCAACATGTTCAATTGTTTCATCTGTTACAATAGATTCGCCGCATTCTTCACAATAGAATACAGGAATAGGAACACCCCACGCTCTTTGACGTGAAATACACCAGTCTGTACGACCTGCAACCATGTTTGAAATACGTGCTTCGCCGCTTGCAGGAATAAATTTTACACCTTTAATAGCTTGAAGAGTGTCTTCTCTGAATTTATCAACCTTAACAAACCATTGCGGTGTTGCTCTGTAAATTACAGGATTTTTACATCTCCAACAGTGAGGATATGAGTGGTTAATGTCAGCTGCTGCAAGCAATGCACCGCAGTTTTTAAGTTTTTCTATAACAATAGAATTTCCTTTGTAGTAAGGAATACCTTCTAAGTCTTTGTCACCTACAATCTCAGTCCAAACACCTTTTGAATCAAGAGGAGAGAATACTTCGATATTATATCTGCATCCGACTTCATAGTCTTCAAGACCGTGTCCGGGAGCCGTGTGAACAGAACCTGTACCAGCTTCCAATGTAACGTGTTCACCTAAAATAATTGGAGATTTTCTATCATATAGAGGATGTTTTGTGTTCAATAATTCTAAATCAGAACCTGTAACCGAACCGATAACTTTAATATCAGATTCTTCCCACTCAACACCAGCTAAGAATGATGCTAACAAACCTTGAGCAATTACATAAACATCCCCGCCCTTTTCAAAAAATGTATATTCAAATTTAGGGTGCATACTGATTGCCATGTTTGAAGGAATTGTCCAAGGAGTAGTTGTCCAGATTACTGCATAAACATTTTTGTTTGGAAGGTCTATTAACTGACCGATTTTATTTACCGCTTCATCATCAAATTTAAAACGTACGTAAATTGATGTTGAAGTGTGATCTGCGTATTCAACTTCTGCTTCTGCCAAAGCAGTTTCACAGGAAGCACACCAATAAACAGGTTTAAGTCCTTTTTCAACGTAACCTTTTTTGTACATTTCACCAAACACACGAACCTGTTCAGCTTCAAATTCAGGATTGATTGTTAAATAAGGATTTTCCCAATTTCCCCAAACACCTAAGCGTTTAAATTCGGATTCCTGACCTTTAAGGTTTTTGTGAGCAAATTCTCTGCATTTTGCTCTAAGTTCGGCAGGAGTAAGAGCTTCTCTACCGCCTTTGATATTTTTAACAACAGCATTTTCAATAGGAAGTCCGTGTCCATCATATCCCGGAACATAAGGAGCATAATATCCGCGCATTGATTTATAACGGATTAGAATATCTTTAAGAATTTTGTTTAATGCCGTACCTACGTGAATTTTTTCAGAACTCAAATACGGAGGACCGTCGTGAAGAATAAAGCTTTTTGTTTTGTCTCTTTGAGCCAAATTCTTTTCATAAACATTTATCCCTTCCCAGAATTTTTGGGTTTCTGGTTCTTTTTTTGTCGCGTTAGCTCTCATTTCAAGAGTTGTTTGCGGTAAGTTTAGCGTTTCTTTATATTCCATTATTTACCCCTTCCGAAATCTCTTTCAAAACTTACGTCACCGTTTGTTTTACCTAATGTATTTATCTTAATATTTTTTCTTTTCAAAAATTCGTTCATCTTATTATAATCAAAACAGTTTTCCCATCTTGCGATAACAACTGTCGCAACACAGTTTCCGATTAAATTAACAGTTGTTCTTCCCATATCTAAAATTTGGTCTATGCCCAAAAGAATAGCAACACCCAAAATCGGATAATTAAAGCTTGTAAGTGTTCCTGCAAGAACTATTAAAGAAGCTCTGGGAACCCCTGCAACCCCTTTTGAAGTAAGCATTAGCGCAAACATTATGACCAGCTGTTGATCCAAAGTCAAATGAATACCTACTAGCTGTGTTGAAAATAGTACTGCCATTGCAAGATATAAAGTAGAACCGTCAAGATTAAATGTATAACCTGTCGGCATAACAAAACTTACAATTGATTTTGGCACACCGAATTTTTCCATAATTGCCATTGCTTTTGGCAAAGCTGCCTCAGAACTTGCTGTTGTAAAAGTCAAAAGTGCAGGCTCCTGAATTGCCTTAATCAAACCCCTGAAAGAGATTTTAACAATTTTGCAAGCTGCCAACAAAACTATCAAAACAAAAACTGCAAGTGCCACATATAATGATAAAATTATTTTTCCGTAGTTATATAAAATCTCAATGCCGTTTGAACCGACCGTATAAGCGATTGCACCAAAGATACCCATTGGAGCAAACATCATAACATATTCCGTAAACTTGAACATAATTGAAGAAACGGAATTTAAGATATCCAAAACAGGCTGAGCTTTTTTCCCGATAGCACAAATAGCAAGAGCAAAGAATATAGAGAAAACTACTATCTGCAATAAATTCCCGTCAGCCATTGATTGAACGATACTTGTCGGAAATAAATCCAAAAGCATTTCACCAAATGAATTATGAGAAGTTGCAGAAGCCATATTACTTGCTATTTCATTCAAACGAATCTGCTGTGAAGCAACATCAACCATTCCTTCGCCCGGCTTAAACAGATTAGCAAATCCTAAGCCGATAGCAAGAGCAAATGTTGTCACAATCTCAAAATAAGCAACTGTTTTTACACCTAATCTTCCAAGACTTTTTACATCTCCGTGCCCTGCAATACCGACAACAAGAGTTGCAAACAATAACGGTGCAATAATCATCTTAACCATTCTTAAAAAGATTTCTGCAAGCACATGAGTCTTAACTGCAAAATCAGGAAAAGCCCATCCTGCAATAATTCCAAGAATGAGTGATACAAAAATAGCTATTGTTAATCGCGAGTGTTTCAATTTGGTATACCTTTTTCCTCTTCAAGTAATGATTGTACCATAAACACAAAGAAATGTGTGTTTTCCATTTTACAAAACTATTTGAATGCTTTAACAATTTGTATTATAATTAGCAAAAAAGGAATTAAGATGGAAAGCAAAATCGCTGAAACCCTTGCGCGCGTAGAGAGAGAGAGAGAGAGTAACTCTCTAACCTTTATCAACCAATGTAAACCGTTTTACGCATTTTTAATTAGTTTTCATATTCTAAATAATCACATACGCAATTTGTGTTGTGATTATTTTTTCGTATGCAAAAAATAAAAAGGAGAATATATATGACTCAGGATTTATTAAAATTAGATCAGGAATTTAACAAAATTTGGCAAAAGTTAGAAAATGGAGAGAATTTCACATTACTCAGATATGGCGATGGTGAAATGGCAATTATGCAAGGACGACAGGTTAAAGCTCAAGAAGGCTGGTGTTCTCCTAAATCCGATATTCCAAATTCATTGGGATTGGCATTATTAGATACCTTTAATCTGGAAGGTGACAATGTCTATTTCGGAATATCTTGTCCATGTTGTGATAATGCAGCTTACTATTTTTATTCTTCCAGAATTAAATCAAAAAATCTGACTTTTGCAAACATGTTTGTTAATTGTAATTTTTCAAAATTTAAAAACGACTTTTATAACTTAAAACGAGATGCGGTGTTAATTGCTAATTATAGAGCAAAAGGACATAAAATAGGCAACCTTAATATCTTAAAACACTATGAAATTAACGACGATTGTGTAAATTTTTGGGAAACTCAAGCCTCTGATTTAATAAAACAAATAAAAGAAGAATTTGGAGACAAAAATGATTTGTTGTACGTAGTTTCAGCCGGTCCAATGGCAGAGCCGATAATCGCAGAATTATACAAAAACAATCCCAATAATTGTTATATTGATTTTGGTTCCTCAACAGATATTTTCTACAGAGAAAATATCTCTCGTCCATATATGATTGAAGGGAATTATTATGCAGAAAAATGCTGTTGGATGCATAGTCCTAATGATAAGTGCGAGGTAAGTGTAGTATTAAACCTTTATAAAAGACCTGAAAATCTAAAATTACAATTGGAAGCACTTGAAAAACAAACACTGAAACCAAAAGAAATTTTACTATATCAGGATGGAACGTCTGATACAATAGAAATTCCTGAAGAAGTTAAAAACAAATTTAACATAATAGAAATAAGCCCTGTGAACAAAGGTGTTTGGGCGAGATTTGATTTTGCAAGAAGAAAAGCAGACGCAGAATATGTATGCGTATTTGATGATGACACTATTCCGGGAAACAGATGGCTTGAAAATTGTATTACAGAAATGCGCAAACAAGAAGGACTGTATGTAACAATCGGTATCTTAATGGAGAAACCTGAAGAATACCCGTTCTCAAGCTATGGAAGATTAGGTTGGGCAGTGAATATTGATAACACCAGAGAAGTCGATTTTGGAGGTCATAGTTGGTTTTTCAAAAAAGAATGGCTTAAATATTTATTTGAAGATTCTCCTCAAAAAGTTCAAGAATACAAACTTGCAGCAGAAGATATGGCATTCTCTTTCGCTTTACAAAAACATAATATTAAAACATTTGTTCCGCCACATCCATCTGACCAAAAAGAATTATTTGGCTCAATTCCTAAATTGGCTTGGGATTTAGGAACAAATAAACTGGCAGTATCCAGCAGTAAAAATAATTTGCAGCAAATGAATGAAGCAGTAAAAATACTTCTGGATAACGGCTGGGAAACCCTATCCCAAAAAGATATGAAATATGTAAAACAAATGCGGCACTATGAAAGAAAAAATCGATATAAAAATTCATTTATTGAAAATATTTTCTCAATAAAAAACACTTATCGCGGAAGCGTAAAAAGAAAAGTAATTACTTTACTGGGAATAAAGTTTAGATTTAAAGTTCATAGCTAAAATAAAAGACCTGCCAATTGGCAGGTCTTTTATTTTTTAATTAAGCTCTAACAGGAGTTTTCTTATCTTCCCAAATCTCAATCAAAGATGAACAGAAGAAAATACTTGAATAAGTACCGATTGCAATACCAAGCATCATTGCAAGTACGAAATCTTTTGTTGTAACTCCTCCGAAGAAATACAAAGCTGCAAGCGTAATCAAAGTAGTTACAGAGGTATTAATACTTCTTGCAAGAGTTTGATTAATACTTGCGTTCATAATTTCTCCGAAAGTCATCTTCTTAGAATAATATTTCAAATTTTCTCTCACACGGTCAAATACAACAATTGTATCGTGAACAGAGAACCCGATTACTGTCAAAAGCGCGGTAACAAACAATGCATCGACCTGCACTCCGTAAACCAAACCTAAGATTGAAAATACACCAAGAACAAAAATTGTATCGTGAACCAATCCTAAAATTGCTGCAAATGCATAATCAAACTGGAATCTGAATGTTAAATAAGCAATAATACCCAATAAAGCCAAAGATAGTGCAATCAATGAATTTTTAAATAATTCCTGACCCAAAGTAGGTCCGACAGAAGCTACCTGAACAAGCTGCGGATTCTCAAATTCAGAAGCTACAACATCAGTTACTTTACCCTGCTCATCAGAACCTTCTTCAATAAATTTTGTTCTTACCGAAAGAATTGCTTTCAAATCACTGTCTTCATTTGAATTAACATTAATAATCTGTAAAGAAGGATTATCGATACCTGCTTCTTCTAAACCTGCACGAACGGCAGAAAGTTTATCATTTCCAATTTCTTCTTTTACACCATACTGAAGCGTTGTACCGCCCGTATAGTCGATACCTACTCTCACAGGAGTATGTGTATCATAATGAATCATTGAATAAATCATTGCAGCAATCCCCGGAATAAGAAGAATAGCAGACAATGCTAAAAATATAAATTTGTTTTTTACTATATCTAATTTCATTTTTACCTCATTTATGTTTTGTAGTTACACCTACCGACTAAAAAACGCTCAACTTGTAGTTTTTATATCAGCATGGCAAGAATATCTACGTGCGTAGCACTAATCAAGTATTCCGAATTTTGCTTTTTCACGTTTTGTTTCAACAGCTTTGAAACCTTCACCGATTTCATCAGCTCTTAAACCAAACCACTCAGGGTGTTTCAAATTACCTGTACCAAATACCAAATGCATAAAATTTTTAGTAACAGTAATAGCTGAGAACATTGAAACAATTACACCAATTGCAAGAGTCAATGCAAACCCCTTAACAATACTTGTACCCCATGAATAAAGAATTATACAGGTAATAATAGTTGTCATATTAGAGTCAAAGATACTTGTGAATGCTCTGTCAAAACCGGAATTAATAGCAGTAAACAATGTTCTTCCAGCTTTCAATTCTTCTTTTGTTCTTTCAAAAATCAAGATATTAGCGTCAACTGCCATACCAACAGAAAGAATAAAACCTGCAATACCTGCAAGAGTTAATGTTACAGGAATAGCTTTAAATAAAGCAAACAATATTAAACCGTAAATTATTAAAGCAACATCAGCAATAATCCCCGGAGCTCTATAATAAGCAATCATAAATATCATTACAAAACCTAAGCCGATTGCGCCTGCAATTTTTGATTTTGCGATACTATCAGCACCAAGAGTCGGTCCAACGGTATTTTCTTCAATAATTTTAGCAGGGACCGGAAGCGCACCTGCATTCAACAAATCAACCATTTTTTTAGCTTCATCATAAGAAAATCCGTTATCACCACCCGTAATCTGAGCACTGCCCCCTGTAATAGGTTCGTTTACTCTAGGCGCTGATTGAAGTTCTCCGTTGAAGAAAATCGCCATTGGTTTTCCAACAAGTTCTTTTGTTAAATCAGCAAACTTTTTAGCACCTTCGCCATTGAATTCCAAACCTACAACCCATTGTCCGTTTTGAGAGTTTGTTGTCAACGTTGCTTTTGACAAATCTTTACCGGTCAAACCTGTTGATTCCCAATATTCAACATCTGAGGCAAGAACAGGTCTTTTGAATTCTAATTCAGCGGTTTCACCAAGATAAGCTTTTGCCTGATCCAAATCAGAAACATCAGGAATTTCTACAACAAGTCTTTTTTCACCTGAACGCTGAACAACTGTTTCAGAAACACCCAGTTTGTTTACACGGTTCTCAATTGCAAACTGCAAACTTGACATCATATCAGGTGTTACAATACCGTTTGTCGGAGCAGCTTCAAGAACCAATCTTGAACCCCCGACCAAATCCAGACCAAGTTTTGAAGGCTTAACGCATATTGTCACGATAGACGCGATAACAATAAGCACAATTGCCCAAAACATTATCAGTTTGTTTTTCATCTATATACTCCTTTTATAAAATTATATTTAAAATATTTTGTTTAATTCTTAGTCAACTTACTAGATTGAATCCAACGTAAAGAATAATTCTGCTTTTTCTGCCTTAGTCAACTCGACAAGCGGACGACGAACATAATCATCAATTATTCCTCTATAAGCAAGAGCTGCTTTTACCGGCACAGGATTCGGTGCCATAAATAACTTTTTGAAAATCGGATAAAGCTTCATGTGCATATTTTTAGCTGTCATCGCATCGCCTGTTTTGAAATTACGAATCATTGATTTGATTTCTTTACCAAACAAATGTGAAGCAACAGAAATTACACCATGAGCACCCAAAGAAAGCATAGGTAAAGTTAAGCTGTCATCCCCTGAATAAACTGCAAAGTCATTCGGACAAGATGATTTTAACTCTGTTACAGCATCCATATCACCAAAACTTTGTTTCACAGCAACAACATTTTCATATTTTCTTGCCAAAGTTTTAACAGTTTCAACTGACATATTAATACCTGTTCTTGATGGAATATTATAAAGAATAACAGGTAAATTAACAGCCTCTGCTACGGCTGAAAAATGTTCAATCAAACCGCTTTGAGAAGGTTTATTGTAATAAGGCACAACTGAAAGAATAGCATCTGCTCCTTCTTTTTCAGCAGCTTTTGCAACTTTAACCGCAGTTTCTGTTGAATTAGAACCAGCGCCCATAATTACTTTACCTTGATTTCTTACTGCACGTTTTGCACTTGCAAGAATTTCAATTTCTTCTTCAAAAGTAAGAGTTGGAGATTCTCCTGTTGTTCCTGTTACAAGAACTGCATCAGAGCCGGTATTCACAAGTTGATGTGCTAATGCTTCAACTTTTTCATAGTCAACTTCTCTTTTTTCATTAAATGGTGTAACCATTGCGGTTATGACTTCACCGGCATCATATCTCATATAATATCCCCTCCATTGTCTCTGGTTTCAATCTTACTTCAAACATAATTAAATTACGATAAATTCATGTGCCTCTACAGTATCATTACCTTTTTGGAACATACCTAACTGTGAAGTTCCATACTTATGTGATTTATTAAATTTATATCTGAAGGCAACATCTGACATCATACTGATTTTGTTTTCAAATTTTAAATCAATTAAAGATTTAAGCTGTTCTTTTTCTTTTTCAGGATTTCCTGCACAAACCTGAACACAAATTACATAATCCAAAGGCGCCTTTGCACTTAGAAGTTTAAAGAACACGTCTAATACATTATCAATACTGTCAAAATCTTTAAATGAATATAAAAATCCGCCTTCATAAGCAGTAGGAGTTACAAGCAGTTTTTCCATCAAAAATTTATTCATTATTTTATTCTGTTCATCAAGATCAACATTGCATTCCAAATGAGCAAATTTCTTTTTAACGGAAGTTGAAACATGAATACGATATTTTTTAATAGCAGTCTGTTCGTTCGCTTGTTCTTGTTTCAAAGATTCATTAAACTTACGCTCTTCCATTCTTTTAACAACTTTTGATCCTTCATTACAAGCTTCCTCTAAAGCCTCTGTTCCAATAAAGGAGAAATGAATAATGTAATACAATGCAACCATTATCACAAGTGCCCACATATATTTGAACTCAAAAGAAGCACCAAATAAATCCAAAGATCCGTCAGATATCATTTTACCAGCACCGATAAAACCATCAAGAAACGGTGAAATAAATCCCATCCAACCCCAGTCAAAATTAGCAAGATTTTTAGTCCAGTATAAAAGCAACATTAGCATACAAAAGACTAAAACGATTTTCAAAAATTGCAATAAACTTTTTACAAAACCAAAAATATTTGCCATTCTTACTCTCCTAAATATAAGTTATCAATAAGTCTAACACCTTCTACACGACAAGCAATTAAAGCAATAGAATCCTTGCTTGCACTCTTTTCTTCCTCAAGAGTTTCTTTGTTTAGAATTTCAATATACTCTAATTCGTGCTTATCTGTCAAAAACGAATACACAGTTTCTTTTAAAGCTGAAACATCCGTAATTCCTTTTTGGAAACAAGATTTAATATTATTAAGAATTTTACTCAAAACAAGAGCATCCGATTTTCCCTCATCGGAAAGATATTTATTCCTTGAACTCAAAGCCAAGCCGGAGGCTTCTCTAACTATAGGACATTGAACAATCTCAATCGGAACATTCAAATCTTTAACCATTTTCTTAATAACGATGACCTGTTGTGCATCTTTTTGTCCGAAGAATCCATAATCAGGCTGAACAATATTAAACAGCTTCAACACTACGGTACAAACCCCGTCAAAATGACCTACACGAGATTTTCCGCACAGCTTATTAACATAGAAAAACGGAGGACAAACATAAGTCAAAGTATCATTTGATAACCTGCCCCCTCCATACATTTCGTTAGGAGTTGGTGCAAAAATTATATCTACACCTTCGGCATCACAAAGCTTTGTATCAGCTTCTAATGTTCTCGGATACTTATCAAAATCCTCAGATGGTCCAAATTGAATAGGATTAACAAAAACTGAAACCACAACTTTATCACAAGTTTCTTTAGCTTTTTTAATCAGACTCAAATGACCTTCATGCAAAGCTCCCATTGTAGGAACCAGCCCTACTGTCAAACCTTGTTTTCTCCACTCTCTAACCTGAACTCTGACATCTTCTACATTATTTAGTAACATATAATTTCTCTTTTTCTCCCTCACTCAATTCAAAAGACTCTTTTTTAGACGGAAACTCACAGTCTTTTACCTCTTTTGAATATCTTCTGACACCTTCAAGAACCGTATCATGAAGGTTTGCAAATCTTTTAACAAACTTCGGTGCAAAATCGGTAAATTTACCCATAATGTCATCCGTTACAACAATCTGACCGTCACAAGCAGCTCCGGCACCAATTCCGATTGTAGGAATTTCCAAATTTTTTGTAATATATTCCGCACTTTCAGCAGGTAAAAGTTCCAATACAACAGCAAAAGCACCTGCTTCTTGAAGTTTTTTTGCAGATTCTAGAAGCAATTCCGTAGTCTCAGCTGTTTTAGCCTGAATCTTATATCCGCCCAATGTATTCAATAACTGCGGAGTCAGACCTAAATGCGCAAGAACAGGAATTCCACACTCAACACAACGTCTGGTTAATTCAATAATATGTTCGCTGCAACCTTCAAGTTTAACGGCATTAGCTCCCGCTTTAATCATTTCAGAAGCATTTTTCAAGCCTTGTTCCACCGACAAATTATAACTCATAAACGGCATGTCTCCGACTATAAAAGTCTTTTTAGCCCCGCGGGCAACCGCTTTTATAAAGATAAGCATTTCATCAATTGTGATATGGTATGTATTTTCATGCCCCAATGCAACCATTGCAAGCGAGTCCCCGACTAAAATCGCATCGATTCCCGCTTCATCCAAAACCTGCGCTGTCGAATAGTCATACGCAGTAAGCATTGCTATTTTTTCATCATCATTTTTTAATTTTTGGAATATTGTAACTGATTTTTTACTCACAACCTAATCACCCGTTAATCTTGTGAGTTAATTGTAACACTAACAAAAGATTGGTACAAGATTACAAAAGGGCGCTTTAAAAAGCGCCCTGCAAATATTAGAATGTCCATCTAAAACCAACATTTGCCCCATTTAGCGAAGCATCCGCCATAATTGCAGCATTCGGGTTGATTTTATATTCACCTTTGAACGTAGGTGTAACATAAGCTTTTGCTTTATTTGCACTCATCTCATAAGAAACAGGCTGTCTTGTTGAATATTGACCGTTAATAGAAACATCTACCCGTTCACCGTTAGCACCAACATAACTATTATTATGTGTTAAATCATATTCTCGACCAACTTCAATAGTCCCTGATTTATGATAAGTGCTGCCCTTAACTCCACCTTCAACACCTAGTGATAAATTCAGTTTATCGGAAGGATTGTAATTGAAAGCAACACCGGCACCTGTTTTGTACATATCAGGTTTGTGCTTATCTGAAATTATATAATTTTCGTTAGTATTAATATTAATAGTAGCATTAGCTTCAGGTATAGGTAGTTCACTATTACTTCTAAGATTGAAGATTAACTGCTCATTTTTATTTGTTGTCAAACTCTTTGTATAATCACCATTTGCGTTGAATACAAGTCCTGTTTTTTCACCAAGCGGTAATCTATAGTCTACATTAGCATTTGCTCCAAATGTTGTACCTATTTTTGCACCCGCTTCTGCTGATAAATTACCTTTTTGTAATTTTACACCCGCCTGAGCATTCGCATCTAAGCCGAGTCCCATTGCTTTGTACCCTGCATTTGCCTGTACATAAGGTCTAATCATTGGTTCTGCCATGTTTTTCTCCTTTTCCTCTGTTCACGATTTCTTTTCTACTTCTCTTTTTCTCGTTGTTTATTTAATTACAGCTGTATTTTTATTTTAAAATTTTCTTATATAGTTATAAAGCATTTCGATTTTATATAATTGCTTGATTTTACTATTTTTTTAACAATTCTTTACAATTAATTAGCCGTATAAATATCCAATTAGTATATTAAACTATTTGGCGAATTACTCTATGCTATAGTGTATAGATTATCAGAAGCTAATTAATACAAATATTAAAGAGTTACGATTAAAAAATAATTTGACTCAAGAAGAATTTGCCGAAAAAATAGGAATGAGTCTTAATGGAGTTTCAAATATTGAGAGAAATCGTTATCAACCTACTGCAAAAGTAATTGACAGAATATGCAATATCTTTGAAATAACACCTGCTGAATTATTACTTTTGAATTCAAAAGATAATGACGATATTATCCAAAATATCGTCACCTTATTATCAAATTGCTCTACAAAAAAACTAAAGAAAATTTATGATATTATATTAGTCATTTTGCGATAATAAAACTTGCTTATTGCCCCCCATCAGAGCTCCGCTCAGCTTCTCCCGCAAGGGGCGAAGCATAAAACGCGTTATCACGATGAACAGGCTATTTCTTCAAAGTCTTTCTATACCAGTAATAAACCGCTCTTGCAACTCTATGAGAAGAGTGTCTTACCAATCCTTCTTTATTTTCCTGAATAAGTTTTTGTGAAACAACGGTTACTCCCGTTGGAGCAAGATTTTCCATATCCAATCTTACAGGAATTGAACCGCTCTTTGCATAACCTTCCGAAATATTATCAGGCAAAGAATCATTCACAAGAACTGCATCAATAATTTTTCTACCCTTAGCGTGGTTCAATAACGCATTTACGTGACTTGCAACAGAATAATTATCAGTTTCCCCAGGCTGGGTCATAATATTACATACATAAATTTTCTTAGCAGTTGATGCCATAATGGCTTCTACTATACCTGATACCAATAGGTTAGGAATTACACTTGTGTATAAACTTCCAGGCCCTAAAATAATTAAATCCGCATCCGCAATTGCTGTTAAAACTTCAGGTAAAGCCTTACAAACTTCAGGCTCGGTAAATAATCTTTTAATAGTCTTGTGAGCCTCAGGAATATTAGATTCACCCTTAACAATTGTTCCGTCATCAAATTCAGCTGCCAGTTTCATATCATCCAATGTAGCAGGAAGAACAACCCCTCTGATATTCAAAACATTAGAAGACTCTTTTACAGCCTTAACCATATTTCCTGTAATAGAACAAAGAGCTGTCAGGAAAAGATTCCCAAAACTGTGACCTTCCAATCCTTCTCCGTTTTTAAAACGATATTGGAATAATTCTGTAATAAGATTTTCGTCATCTGCCAAAGCCGCAATACAGTTTCTGATATCACCGGGAGGAAGAATCCCCATTTCCTCACGAAGTCTTCCGGAACTTCCGCCGTCATCACCAACCGTAACAACAGCAGTAATATTATTTGTATATTTTTTAATACCTTTAAGAAGCATTGATAAACCGGTACCGCCACCGATTGCAACAACTTTTGCCCCTTTATTAAGTTTACTTCTGCGATAAAGTTTTTCAAGAAGAGAGTTATTTCCTTTAGATGAATCCATATCCATCATTGAAAGTGTTGTTTTTTTCCAGCCTTTAAAAAATACTATTGCGCCGATTAAAATGAATATTGCAGCAAGAATATTTGTTGGCAAAATAAATGCAGCTTTTTTAATAACATTCATTATTCTATAAATCAAATGCGCATCCGCAATTAATAAAAAGCCCAAAACAATTAGAACAGAGCCAGCAAAAATCAGGAATAACCATCTTTTCACATTAAGTCCCGGAATCAACCAGCCTACGTCTTTTGAAACTTTAACATTATTTTTAATATCAAACATAATTAATCCACCCAGCCTGAAACTTTTGCATTATTGTAATTCACAGGTGTAGGAGTAATTACGCTTCTCGCCTGTTTTATAAGATCAATAGAATTTTTGTATTTATTAGAAAAATGAATTGTATCGACATCGGCAAAACTCATACCGCTCAAATTATTACGGATTTGAGAAGTGTGAATAAGATGCTGAAATCTTTTGATTAAGCCATAATTATCAGTATTATCTTCTTTAGAATAATCAACCGTCAAATCAGGATTATAAGTCTTTTCCAAAGATAATTCCTGAGCAACCTGAATACCTGTATAATCAGCTACTTTTGCAGTAATATCACCAACAGGAGCATAGTAAACAAGCCATTCGGAACATTTTTTAATGGCTTTAGCAATAGCACAAGAGAATGTAAAATTTTCACCTGCCATTTTATACATCGCACCGTGAGGACGAACATGTTCAATGCTTAACCCATAAGCTTTAGCAAAAGACATCAAAGCACCAACCTGATAAACAACTATTGATTCAATTTCGTCTTCTTTTAATTCAACGGGTCTGTAACCAAATCCCTGAATATCATTGAAACCGATATGAGCACCGATTGAAACATTCTTTTCTTTAGCACGCAAAAGAGCTTCTTTTATAGTCAAAGGATCGCCTGCATGAAATCCGCAAGCAATATTAACAGAACTCACATAATCCAAGAGTTCAAATTCGTTATTATTTCTATATACCCCGTAAGCTTGCGCTAAATCACAGTTAAAGTCGATGTTTTTAATCGATTTTCTTTCTAAAACTTCTTGCATTTTTATCTCCCGTTTGTAATAAAATTATACTACAAAATAGAATAAAGATAAGCAATAGCAATTTTTTTATTCAGAAGTTTTACAAATAATATGAAAGTTCCATTTTTTAAACCAAAACAAATCACTCAAATAATGCCTTTTAACAAAGGCGGTAATCGAATTATATTGCGAGAACCTGCAAGATTTTCATCTTCAAAAGCTCCTTTAGGTACAAAAAGAGCAGAAAGAATACTTATTGAAAGAGATTTTGGAGCAAAAACAACAGATGTACATTTATTCTACGATTCTGACGGAAGACTCATCGGACAAAATCGAGAAAACAAAGAGAATGAGAATATTACCGACTACACTGAATCTAGATACACCGTAAGAAAAAAAGTCCAATCAGATGAATACTTAATTTCCTTAAGCGATGTCCAATCAATAAATTATGCTCCTGATAAATCAATTAACTCAGCCACAAGACACAAAGTTGATATTGTAAAAGAAAAAGAAATTGACGCACCTTCAATAAATATAATAAAGTATCACGCCACAAAAAGTTCGGATAATAATTTTGCGGAAACTTTTTCTATAACTAATCAGCAAAACTATATTCAAACAGAATCCGTACGTTCAGAATCAGGAGATTTGTTAGAAATAACAACAAGAGCAAGTGAAAATATTCCTGACAAAGTTGCTAAAGATGAATACTTGGTTTTACGCGGAATGCCTGATGAAATTGCAATAAAAACTTTATTCCGTCTGCTTGGTAAAAAAGAAAACATAGAAAATCTTGATGATATAAACCTGTTTTATATCAAAGGAGATGATATGAATTACGGGCTGGGACTATCTTTACAAGACCAAAACAAACTTGGTGTAGCAACCATGCCTGTATTAGGCTATAACATTAATACAACAGCTCATGAGCTAAGACATTTCAAGCAACATGAGCTTAAAAACAAATTAAAAAAACAAATATGGAACAGATTTTTTAACAAAAAAGAATACAACTCCAGAGAACTTAAATTAGCGCTCTATTTCCTAAAATGCCGATTACAAGAATGTCCGTTTCCCGTTTGCACATTAACCCGAAAGTGGTATATGGCATCAGGAGGTGAAAAAGATGCATACAGAATCGGTGATAGATTTGAGGCAGACTTTCAAAGACGAACAAAAGAACTGAAGAAATTTTTCCCTAAAGTGACCCGACACAATATGGGTACAGAACCTATACTGCCTGATTAGTTTCTGTTTCCAAATACTCTGTTATAGTTTTCTTCACCCATAATTCGTATCTGAATCTGTTTTATGCTTTGATCATATTCATCCAATGGTAAGCCGATTTTTTGCGCTAATTGTCTCATAGCTGCAAAATAATCAATTTCCATTTTACCAAATGTAAAACTTGCCTTATCATAACCTTTGTCCGCAGCAGTTTTTACAAACTCATCGTGAGAACCTTTCAAAAGCTCGATTTGCTGTTCAACCAGATGACTTATTGGCTGTCCGGCTTTCTCCGCAGTTTCAATTTGCTGCTGTATTTTCATAAATAAATTAGAATTATTGTTCATTCCAACACCCATACCGTTATTATACCTCATTTTCATTAATCATCATAGAACTTTGCTTGAATATCTTTGATTGCCTTTTCATAAGATTCTGTAGACAAGCCTATTTTATTAGCCCAAAACTTTATATTAGAATACAATTGAACCAGAACTCTGGACTTGCTGAACTCGTCAACCCCTTTTTCATCAGCTTGACGAACAAATTCATCTTTGTGACATTCAAGGATTTCAATTTGTTCCTTGACAAGACGCTCAATCGGCTGGTTAAGTCGTTCGGCTTCTTTTACTTTTTGTATTATTTCATTACTTCTTTGTACTAAATCGTTTGTGTATTTCATAGTGTTCCTTTATAATTTCAAGAAATCTATATCTGCAATATATGTGTGCAAAGTCTCCAGAGGAATCTCGGTAACTTCGGCAAATGAGTGCGGATTACCAATCTGAACCATTCTTGTAGCAGCATTATAACCTAAAATCGAATATGCGTGACTGGAGACTAAATTGAATTCAGATAGCAAAGAACTTTCTGCGACAGCATCAGGCTTAGGAACCGTTGCAAAAGATATGAGAAAATCCTTATTATTTGCGGCATGGTTAAGCATTGCTTCAGTAAAATCTATATCTACATTTTGAAATGCTACAGAAATTTTATTGCCGTTGTCATCAAAGAATAATCCTCCAAAATCATTAATAAAATCTTCCTTTGTAGACCATCCTTTATGCGGATTTACAGCCACATTAGAGTAAGCACCAAATCCTTGTTCAAACATGTTATTTGCAAAATTACCTTGTCCAAAAACATCAGACATAGTTTGAGCCGGTTGCCCCCATGCTGTTCTTTCCACAACATCTTCAATCGGTGCAATTCCGGGATAATCTGTAACATCGCTGGCTCTCAATGCTACTCTGCCGTACGCTTGTTCATACATTTGCATCCCCTTACAGCCAATTAAATGCTTTAAATCAGAACCAAGCTTGATTTCCCCATTAGTAAAAGTATTGCTGCCATGATAATTTTCATAGCCTTTGACGGTAACAACTATGTCGTTACCCTTTAATGCAAATGATTGCAAAAATTGAACTCTTGCCTGCGGATTATGCATCGCAAGTCCAAGTGTTTGAATTAAATGGCAGTTGCTAACTGTTCCTTGCGCGGTTGCAAAACGTTCAACAGGAGGAAATAATTCCAGATATTTTTCCTTTGTCATATTCCATTCAATCAATTTTGCACCGTCATTAATATACATTTTGCCGCCAACTTCAACAGCGTCTCCAAGCGTTGTTTGTTGAAAAGCAGCTTGTAAATTAGTACCGGTCGGGAACTCCGGCACAATACTTTTACCTGATTTTAATAACTCTAAATCACGATACATGTCTGAAGATAAATCCGAGTTTTTATTAATCCAGCGTAATATATATCCGTTTAATTTATTATCTTTAATTAAGTCAAATAATCCAGATTCTGCAATTCTTTCATATTTTACCGGATCATCAAACTTGAGACTGAAAATATTCTGCAACTCATCAATTGACCTTTTAGAAGTAAACAATTGAGTTAATCTATTGTCCTGCAATATTTTAAGAAGCTTTTGCTCATCACTAACAGTTGTAATTAACTGATTCATAATATCTACTGAAACTTTATTTTTATAAGCAAATTGCGCAAGCTGATGCTGCACCTGCGGACTAAATTTCTTATAATTACTGCTTGAACTTAACATCAATCTTTTTTTATAATCAATATTTGCTAATCGGTCAATTAATTGTTGATTAATACCTTCGGACGCCTTAAATTTATATGTTTTACCATTAACTTTATAACTATAATCAATAAGTTTTACATTTGGATCATTAGTTGTCCTAAAAGCACTAATTATACTATTTGATAGAGATGATGGTACTGAATTTCCAACTCCTGCCAAATCAACACTCTGAACACTACTGCTTTTAATATCGAAACCGAATGCTCCAACAGCAGATACAATGTTTTCTTTTTGCTCAATAATTGCTTTTGCATTCACCAACAATTCAGGATTTTGTCTAATTTTGTCAGCCAATCCTGATTGTTCTAATGATTTAATTTGTTCCGGTGTTAATTCCAATCCGGAGCAGGATTCAATTATACGATTTCGATTACTGCTGTGTATTATTAAATCCAATGATTTATCATCTAAAATTCCTAATATCGGTGAATCAATAAATCCTTTCAAATCATGTAAAAGCTCAGGATTTTGTCTAATTTTAGCAGCCAATCCTGATTGTTCTAATGATTTAATTTGTTCCGGTGTTAATTCCAATCCGGAGCAGGATTCAATTATACGATTTCGATTACTGCTATGTATTATTACATCCAAGGATTTATCATCTAAAATTCCTAATATCGGTGAATCAATAAATCCTTCCAAATCATGTAAAAGCTCAGGATTTTGTCTAATTTTAGCAGCCAATCCTGATTTTTCCAAATAATGGATTTGAACATCCGATAATTTTAAATTTGAACAGCTTTCTACTATACGATTACAATTAGTGCTTGCTGCAATTTTATCCAAAGTAGCACTATCTACAAATGCTAATATCGAAGCATCTTTACCAAGTAATCCGGGATGTTGCTTTAAGAACCTCAATTGGTCTGAATTAAATGAAGAACAATTATGTACAACTGAAGATAAAGACTGGTACTTTGTAAGGTTAGCTAATACATCGTCATCAACTATAGTTGCTAACTCTATTAATACATCAATATCATTAGCGCAAATAACTGAACGATTTTTTACAAAATCAGCATTAGCAATACGTGAACAGATTGCATTCAATTCTTTTGGCGAAATTGTTTCAAGTACATAATCTAAGTTATTACCATTATGTGCATATAACATCCCGATTATATTATCCAAATTTTCCACACTAATATCCGGATTCTTACGCAATTCCGCTACAAGTGTTTGGTATGGACCTGTTTTATTTTCATAATATGCCAAGTTCCATAAATCCGGTCCTTGAAGTTCTGCATTATTAAAAATGTCTTTTGCCGTAGAATGGCTCTTTGAAGCAAATAAACGATTTGCAAAAACTATTGCATCATTAGGATTTGATTGGAAATCGTAACGTTCACAAGCCTTTGCAATCGCATCAAGATCCAATTCTCCGGAACTTATTATAACATTAGTGTTTACAACGTAAGCAATATGATGCAGATTACCAATAATTCTTTCATCCCCTGTCGATATCATACGCAATGCAAAATCAACTTCATCAGAAGTTTGGAATGCTTTTAAGATATGTTCTGCATAAGTTAACTGACCTGTTTCAAACAATTTTTTTGCTACCGGATAATTAACATCATTAACATAACTGCTCAATATATTTTGTGCAAATTTCCAATCACTTGGAGATACATGTCTTAGAAGAGCTTCTTTTTTAACACTGAAGCCCAAAGAAGCACCCGGAGCATCAACTCCTGATGTCCTAACAGCACCATGCGCAGAAACAGGATATCCGTTTGCAGCAACAACCATATTGCCTACATTATTTGTACTCAAATCAATTTGAGTAATACCCCAAAAATGCTGCTTAACTTCAGATAGAGGAACTTCAATGATTTTAGAAGCATCCCAAGGATTTGTTAAATAACACATGTTTGTAGTCGGGTCAAAACTTTTTAACGCATACATGTGTTGAGAATATAAATGGCGTGACGGATCAATTGTTCCCTCTCTCATTCCTTCAATCGGAGCCCCATTTTTAAACGCCAGACCAATTACAACATCAGAACGGTTGCCGCATAACCTGATTATATTTTCAGCGGCATTAGCATCATCATATATAGTATTTCCCTGTTTTTGGAAGAAATATTCCCAAACCTCGACATCCCATCCTCCTTCAAGAATTTCCATCTGTTTTGCAGGATCATTTAGAGATGCCATTTTTTCAGCAGAAAAACCTTGACGATTAACATCTAATGCATGATACATATATGCTTGTTCAAGCATCTGAATGCCGTTTGTACCATTGATTTGTCTTCCTGAAGCATCAAGAACTCTACCATTTGGGAATGGAATAGCATAATCAGGAAGTAATACCCATAGATTACCGTCTCCTGTTTCACTAAACATTTTAAATATTGTAGATCTGCCTTCCGGATAGTCCAGCATATTATCTATTGCAGAAACCAACCAACAATCACCGACAGAACCTTGTTTAAAGCTGGATGTCTTAACCGGAGGGAATAAATAATCAAAAGTATCTTTTGATATACTTAATTGAGTAAAGCTATCTTCCCCATCTCTTATAAACAATGTTCCATTTTGTTCATAAACATCGCCAACCCTTACATGCTGTTGAATGTAAGATTTAGAAGCACCGTTTGGAAGAGTTTGAACTAATGATGGTTGGATACCCTGATCAAGCTGTGATTTTGCGATTTGGCATTCTGACAAGAATCTATTGGAGAAAAATGTATTTTCATTAATCTGAACAGAACCGGTAAATAAACGATGAATATCTTCATAGCGTATGTAACCGCTATCAATTAAATCAAAGAATCCGCTGTTTGCAATTCTGTTGAATCTTTTAGGATTTGACTCAAACAATTTGACCATTTGATCTATTTCAAGAGGATTCAGTTTTCTGTTAAACGAATTTAAGTACTCTCTAACATCAGCAGAAGTGCGAACCTCTACGGTTCTATTTATATCCCAAGAATTTTTTTGTTTAAACGTTACAGTTTCTGCTGATGGAGCTGACCAATATTCATTTAACGAATCCGGATTCATGCTACTTGATATTTTATGCTTAATAACACTTGTACCATTAGTAGAACAATCTGTAATATATATCTTACCGTTTCGTTTTTCAATAATTAAATGCTGTCTTGAAACATCCATATAAGATGCATCTATTAGGATATCTCCCTGACGACCGACTGTTAATGAGCCGCCTTCCGGTAAGCTGTCTATTCGGGCTTTTATGTCAGGATCACTCAAATCCAGTTCTTTATTATATCCGAGTTTAAGTGCTGGCAGCTCTTCTACTTCATAAGATTGCCCCTTTCTTAATCGTTGTGGTGAATTGCCTGCCTTTGGCAATGGATTAAGTGGAACTTGTGCTCGTTTAACAACGCTGGTTCCATTTGCAGAAGCATCAATTACATATAATTTACCATTGCGTTTTTCTATGATTACGTGTTCTCGAGATACAATTCTTGATGGATCATTAATAACAATATCGCCTTCGCGGCCAATAGTTAAACGACCACCTTCCGGCAAGTTATCAATCTGAGCTCTGTATTGAGGGTTATTCAAATCAACTTCTACACGATTAGCAAGATTTAATACAGGCAATTCATCTACTTCATAAGCTTGACCTCTGGCTAATGCTTGAGGTGTATTATCGGCTTTTGGCAATGGTGCAGCATTTATCGGAGCAGGAGTAGGAGCAGGTTTTGGATTTACATTTACGTTTGGAGTTACTCCGTTAGTATAAAGTGATTCATCATTCACTGTATAATATTGACGTGCATAACGATCAACTTTTCCCGGAGTTGTAGAAGAAGTTTTATTATGCATTGCATCATAAATTGCACTAGTACCGTCATCAAAACGAATTACGTTCCAAGCGTGACCTCCACCCGCTGTTGCACTATAGAAATTTCCTCTTTGAAGTTCTATTTTTAAACCAATTTCATCACCAAGGACTTTCATTAGTAAGCTTCTGTGACGGCAAACCGCAACAGGAGGTTGCTGTGTAATAATATCACCAAGCAATACTTCTTTACCTGTATTTCTACTATCCCAAGCATTATGAATATTCATATCAACATCACCGCCTGAAATATCATAAACATATCTTTGTAAGAATACAGCCTTTTCTTTATCACTCATATTAGCTGTTCTTTGCTTAATATCGGAAATCATAGATTGCAATTGAGTATCTTTTGTTCTATCAACAAGAATAATTTCTCTTGAAGGTTTGTTCATCGGATTACCATTTTCATCAAATTGCAATCTGCGTCCGCCGTCTTTGTATCCGTCAAAAACAACTTCTTCACTTGAAATGTTATGAGTTGAATTAAAATTACGTGACTGATCTACAGCCCCCGCAGGATTGTGATATATCGGATTTGGAACATCAACATGAACAGATGGAGCACTAAGCGCAGTTTTCTTATACTCATCTATAAAATATTTTTTAAATGATTCCGGTTGTAAACGTTGTGCAACGTGATCAAGCACTCCGTGCGGCATTGGTTTCATGCCGGCTTTTTGCAATAACGTATTCAACTCATTCATAAACAATGAATTGTTAATCTGACCAAAAGGACGGGCATTTGCTGCATATTGATAATGTTCTGCTAATTTAGCCAAAATTTTATCTTGGGATGCACCTTTTTCTATTAAATCAAGAGCCTCTTTTGCAGTTCTTTGCATTTGCTTAAAGTAAGCATCCATATATTGTCCGTCAGGATATATATGCTGTGTTCCAATATTCACAGGGCGTGCATCATCAGGAATACCCGCTAACTTAACTTTAGACGTTCCACCGGTATTATAAGAATCGCCATATTGACGGGCTATATCTTCTACCTGATGTCCCATCTCTATTCGGTTACTAGCCATGCTTCCACTACCGCGGATTTGTCCGGGGTTAACATCAATACCGCCTTGTCCAACATCACCATACCATGTATGAGTTCCGTCAAAACCACCATAAGCAACTACGTGACCGCCTGTTATAGTACTTACATAGTTTTCATAAGTATCTGCATAAGTACCGTTTGCTATTGCATTATTATAATGTTCTCTTAAATCTTTTGATGCCTGAACATAATTCTCATTAAGCGGCTTACCGTTATTTCCTGCTTCACGACAAAGTTCATCAGGGTTGAACTCATTGGAAGTTCTTCTAAATTGCGGCTCAATATTGCTGCCTTCAGATACTCTTTTACCGCTTATACCAACTCTATGATATAAATCATCTAAAGACTCTCTTACTGATAATCCTAAAGATGTAGCTTTAGTATAAAGCTTATCTACAAGAACTTTCATGTCATCTTTGAAATCAGCAAACTTAGTTGTAATATCATGCAGCAACTCATTGAACTTCGCCATATCAGTCAAACTTTCAATTGCAGTTTCAATGTTTTCATACGTTTTGGATAAAGCACTGCCAAGACGAGCCGTTCTATCCGCGGCAGTTTCAATAACATCCAAACCAAGCTGTTTTGCCTTTGTATATAAACGATTTAACAAACTGCCTGCTTCTTCAGGGAAGTTTTTAAATTTATCGGTTATAACAGCTTTAAGTTGATTATAATCTTGAATACTTTTTAGATTTTCAATGCCTCTTTCAACACTTTGATATACACTGTAAAGCTGCTTACCAAATTTTCTGAGCAAACTGCCGGAAGTCGGTGTTACAGGCTCAGGGGATGGAGTTGGATTTGGAGCTGGCGTTGGTGTTGGCTCAGGTTCTGGTACAGGGTCAGGCACTGGCTCAGGT